>Ga0160460_100045_pt1 | contig 232961 bp, 212 predicted proteins | sample HID1973M_E6MG_FD_108238 | JGI IMG/M metagenome (GOLD analysis project Ga0160460, IMG submission 108238) | Enriched mosquito-associated microbial communities from UW Madison campus, WI, USA - HID1973M_E6 MG | ecosystem: Host-associated > Arthropoda: Insects > Digestive system > Unclassified ... | reverse complement strand
GTGCGTGAATGGATTCCCGCAGATTTCGCAAAGAGCGCAGATTGATATTGTCTGCGTAAATCATGTTGATCTGTGGGAAATATTTTGAAACATGGCTTATTATTTTGTGCGTTAATGGATTTCCCGCAGATTTCGCAAAGAGCGCAGATTGATATTGTCTGCGTAAATCATGTTGATCTGTGGGAAATATTTTGAAACATGGCATATTATTTTGTGCGTTAATGGATTTCCCGCAGATTTCGCAAAGAGCGCAAATTGATATTGTCTGCGTAAATCGCCTTGATCCGTGGGAGACATTTTGAAAACATGGTTTCTTATTTGTGCGATAAAGGGTTTTCCAGTATCTAACGCAAAAAAATACAGATTGAAATATCAGCGAAATTTATTCTCATGCCTAAGACATTTAAAACCCTTCATCGATTACTTTGTTATTAATCAAACACCAAAATCATGGATAAAGAAAAACTGATTCAAGAAGCATATTTAGTAGCTCATAAAATAGAAGAAAACGGAAACTTTCCCAACAACCCAAACTTACCCTTAATGATTTATAAGGGTGCTTTTTTAATCCATCCTGATGATACGGAAGATGTAATTAAAAAAGTTTTTGCTAGCAATGGCTACACCAACGCCTGGGTTGATGGCATTTTTGATTATGATCATTACCACAGCAATACACATGAGGTTATGGGGGTTTTTTGTGGCAAGGCTGATGTTCAATTTGGTGGAGAACATGGCGTTTGCGTAGAATTGGATAAGGGCGATGTAATCCTTATTCCGGCAGGGGTAGCCCATAAAAAACTAAATTCTAGTGATGACTTTACTGTTGTTGGTGCATACCCAAATGGGATAGCATATAACATTAAATATGGTAAAGCCGAAGAACGGCCAGAAGCTGATGAGGATATAGCCCAAGTGAAAAATCCGGATAGCGACCCAGTTTATGGAAGCAAAGGACATTTATTTGAATGCTGGTATAATAATAATTGCGAAAATGTGTAAAACTCTTTCCCTTTTGCGCTACAAAATTCTTTAATTTTCGGGTTTTAAATTTAGTATTTCCGATATAGATGAATTTTCGTAATATATTTTCAGCATTAGCAATCTCACTTACCTTATTAACCGCATGTTCTAGTAAAAAATCTGAAGAGAAAAAGGCTGCTGAAAGAAAAATCCGTACAAAAGATGATGATAAGGCAGACAGTCTTTTGTTGGTTTACAATCCCGAAAAAGGAGATAAATGGATTGCCGATTTTGTAGATAATCTCCATAAAAAATATGGCTTTAATGGAAATATGCTCGTTGCAAAAGATGGTAAAATTTTATACGAAAAAGCAGTTGGATGGGCCGATTACTTACATCGCGATAGCTTAAAAATAAATTCGGAATTTGAGCTTGCCTCAATTACTAAAACGTTTACGGGTACAGCAATTATGCAGTTGGTAGAAGCTAAAAAGCTTTCATTAAACGATAATGTCAAAAAATTCTTTCCTAATTTTCCTTATGATGGAATAACTGTTAAGTTGTTATTAACTCACAGAAGCGGAATGATGAATTACGTATACTTTATTGATGACATCTGGCGGAAGGAAAAACGCAACATGAAAAAAGGTGTTACCAATCAAGAAGTGATGAATGTAATCGCCGAAAAAAAACCTAATCCATACACTAAGCCGGACAATAGATTTCATTATAACAATTCTAATTTTATGGTTCTGGGCGCCATCATAGAAAAGGTTACAGGTCAGCGTTATTCTCAGTACATGATGGAACATGTTTTTAAACCGGCAGGCCTAAAACATACTCATGTGTACAGCACAACCGAATATGAGAAAATTCCTGTTGATGTAGTTGGACATGATCGTACTTGGAAATATTCTGTAGCTCAAAATTTTTTAGATGGTCCTGTTGGAGATAAAGGCATTTATAGTACGGTTCATGATTTGGTGCTTTTTGATAAGTATTTGAAAAATGGAAGATTATTATCTAAAACTAGTTTAGATTCTGCTTATAAAGGACATAATAAACCTGTTAATGGCCATTTTAATTATGGGTACGGGTGGAGAATGTTTGATGGTGAAAAAATGGATAAAGTTGTTTACCACACGGGCTGGTGGCACGGTTTCCGCCATATCTATGTTAGAGATTTAGATAAAAACACTGTAATAATATTCTTAGGTAACTTAACTAATGGAAGTTTAATGCACTTGGACGATTTGTATAAACATTTCAACATGCCAATCATCCGTAAAGGTGCTTATCACGGTAATGGAAGTTTACCAGGAACAGACGAAGATTAACTATGGCTAAAGCAAAGTGGATTATTGAACCAAGTGTTTTAACGATTTATCCTAAGCGAAATCTGAGGATTATTGGACTTGTTTTTTTAATCATAATCATTGTATTTATTTTTTTCTTATTAAAAGGATTACAAGGGGTTCCTGCTCAGTTTGCAATTCTGTATTTTGGTTTTTTATTGCTTATACCTTTATTCGTTGTTTTCATGGCCGAATCAAAAATCATATTTGATGGTAGAAGCCGAAAATTATATAAAAAAATTGCTTTTTTGCCAGCTGGTTCAATAGCGTTCGAGGATATTGCAGCTGTAGAACCTTATCAGATAATTGGAAGTGGATTTAGCTATAGAGCGTTTAGAAAAAGTAATCGACATGGAAAAGGCTTAATTGTCTCGCCCGGTTATAACAAATCTTCCGATCCAAATCTTATAAAATTCCAGCAAGAAGTTTTGCCAAAAATTGATGAGCTGGTTTTCGCCAATGCACCGGTGTTGCCTAAACAAACCATTTACGAGTTTAACTTTTTTAAAGAAGAAGGTGGTGTTTATACGATACGCGATAACAAAATAGGGAGTTTCGTTATAGGAATAATTATGATCGGAATTTCGGTAGCCATATTGCTTAACCCTAATTTTATGGCAGATGAAGAAACTTTTAAACGTTTGCTAACAACATATTTTCCATTAATTATTGGCTTGGTCTTTCTTTTTGGTTTCTTCTCGAGCATTCGTTTCGATAAAAATCAACGGAAAGTATTACACTCTACTTTTGCAGGTCGTGTGGTAAAAGAATATCCATTTGATGATTTAATTCGTTTCCAGATTGTTCGTAAAACAACCAATTTTGTATATTCGGGTACCGAGGTTAGGGCCGAATTTAATGTTCCATCTAAAAACAAAATAACTACGTTGATGATTAAAAACTTTAGAGGAACCAAAAAAATTGACCGTTTTATTGATGAAGCAAATACCATTTTAGGCAGAATTTAAAAGAAGGGGAACTGCGAGTGATCAATTCCTATTTACTCATCAAGTAAAAATCATTAATTAAAACACAAGTTGATTTAAATCGTTTTATATTAAAAAACAACAGATTATGTTCGATAAACTATTCGCAGCACAACAAAAAGCTGAGGAAATAAAAAAACGCTTAGATACGATTTCGGTATTTGGCGAAGTAGAAAATGGAGCGATCAAAATAACCGCAACAGCTAATAAGGCCATTACCGGAGTTGCTATAAATGAGGAATTCCTTAAAAATGCAGATAAGGAAGAGCTGGAAGAATTGTTATTAGCCGCAATAAACAAAGCTCTGGCCAGCGCCGAGCAGGTAAGTGCTGCAGAAATGCAATCATCAGCGCAAGACATGCTGGGCGGTTTAGGCGGACTCTTTGGGCAATAGTTTTTGCATCATACTGAATTTAAATACTTATACAATTACTAAAATGAAATACACCTATTATGGTCAATCTTGTTTCCTGTTAGAAACGACCAATAAAAAATTACTATTTGATCCGTTTATTTCTCACAATCCACTTGCAAAAAATGTAGATATAAAAGCAATTGAAGCAGATTATATCTTGGTAAGTCATGGGCATGGAGATCATGTTGCCGATTTGGTAGACCTAGCAAAACAAACAGGTGCTACGGTTATTGCAATGCCAGAGGTTGCCGATTGGGCACAAAAACAGGGGGTTGAGAAATTGCATCCAATGAATTTTGGAAAATTCACTTTTGATTGGGGAATGGTTAGAATGGTTCCTGCCACGCATTCTTCGGGTTTGCCAGATGGAAGTTATGGCGGTAACCCTGCAGGATTTGTGTTAGAGGTTGATGGTAAGCAGATTTACTTTGCAGGCGATACAGGCTTAACCATCGAAATGAAGGTTCTGGCTGATGTTTGTAACCTTGATTACGCCATTTTACCAATCGGAGGTAATTACACTATGGATGTTGACGATGCGCTCGTAGCCACAAAGTATTTTGATTGTGATAAAGTTATCGGTGTACATTATAATACTTTTCCGGTAATTGAAATAAACACAGAAGAAGCGCTAGATAAATTTAAGCGTGAAAACAAAACCTTACTTTTACCCGCCATTGGCGAAACAATAGATTTATAAAATAAAAAAGGGTTCCAACTTTCGTCGGAACCCTTTCAAATTATAAACCTAAACCTAGTTCTTTTTAACAACTTTGGTTGTTGTTTTGTTTGCTTTGTAGCGCATATCTGCAGTACCGTCTTTTTTAGTTGGGCCAGCTACCTTAGTTACTGCCTTAGCTTTATTTTCTTTAAAACGCATATCTGGCGTTCCATCTGCTTTTACTTTAGTTGCCGTAGAAGTTGTTTTCGTTTCAACTTTTTTAGCATCTGCTTTAACACCAGCTTTCACTGGAGCCGTAGTAGTTTTAACTTCTTTTTTAACAACTTTTTTTGCTGGAGCAGTGGTTGCTGGTGTTTGAGCAAATGCTGTGGTTAAACCAAATGCTGCGATTGCGATTAAACTCAATAATTTTTTCATAATTCTAATTTTTTGTTTTACTCGTTAATTTGTTGATATAAAGTTGAATATTAGGAATGAAGATTTAATGAAGATAATAAAAAATCAATTAAGGGTAAAGTTTAAATCAATTTCGTAAACAACATTTGCAGGTTTATTAAAAAGCTTACCCGGAATCCATTTAGGCGATCCTTCCAATACTCTGATGGCTTCAGAACCTATACTATAACTGGGGGCAGAAATTACAGTCACATCTTCTACATCTCCACTTTTGCTAACTTTAAAGGATAAATATACTTTGCCCTGAGTCCTGTTTTTAACATCATCGGATGGGTACCGTACTGATTTTCCTAAATATCGATAAAACATTTTAATCCCGCCCGGATAAGAAGGAGATTTGAAAATACTATCCTTTGCAATTGGTTTGCCTGTGATACTTAAATAAGTACTGTCAACAACCTTATTTTTTTCATCATACGTTTCCTTCAAGGCAGGAGCCCCTGATTCATAAAACATTTTCCATTCACCCTGTTTTTTCCCATCAACATATTTTCCCTCTTCCTGAATTGTCCCGTTTTCCCAATAAGTTATAGAGAGGCCGTTTAGCTTGTTCGAAACATAAATTTTTGAAGCATAAGCTTTGCCTAAAGAATCATAATTTATCCAAGCACCTGTGCGCTCATTTTTAAAATAAATTCCCTTTAAAACTATTTTTCCATTTTTATATTTTAAGTAATCTCCATTCAGAATGGTAAGCGTCGAATCAGAAAATGTTTCTCTTTTTAAGGGCACAAGATTTTGATCAGAAGTGATTCTAATCCAATTTGCATCGTCTTTCTTGAATACTTTATATACCGATGTTGCTTTTTTAATTTGCTTGGTCGGTATTTTATCAAAAATATAAGTTATCAAAGTATCGCTCTTTTGGGCAAAAGAGGATGTAGAAAATAAAATTAGTATGGCAATAAATAATTGTCTCATTCTTATTAATGTGCCGCTAACCAATTATCTCCTTCGCCAATTTCTACAACAATCGGTACGGTGGTTTTAATCGCGTTCGGCATTCTATCCTGAATAATGGCTTTCATAATTTCTTTCTCCGTTTTTAAAACGTCGAAAACAAGCTCATCATGTACCTGCATGGTCATGGTAGATTTCAAGTTTTGAGCCTTCATGTCCTTATGGATGTTAATCATTGCAATTTTAATCATATCTGCAGCAGAACCCTGAATGGGTGCGTTTATGGCATTTCGCTCGGCAAATCCTCTTACCGTTTGGTTTGCTGAATTTATATCCCTTAAATAGCGCCTACGGCCCATTATCGTTTCCACAAAACCGTTCTCGCGGGCAAAGTTCATGGTGTCGCTCATATAGCGTTTAATCCCCGGATATTGAGTAAAATACTGCTCGATTATTTCTGCGGCTTCTTTACGCGGAATACCTAAATTCTGTGATAAACCAAAAGCAGACTGCCCGTATATAATACCGAAATTAACCGCCTTGGCATTTCTACGTTGTGTTCCATCAACTTCCTCAATGCTTATTCCATATACCTTTGCTGCGGTTGCCGTGTGGATATCGATACCTTTACTAAAAGCATCCAGCATGTTTTCTTCTTTGCTGATATCAGCAATAATTCGAAGTTCTATTTGAGAATAATCGGCAGATAACAGGATGTGATCTTCATCTCTAGCGATAAAAGCTTTTCTAACTTCTCTTCCTCTCTCCGAACGGATTGGAATGTTCTGCAAATTTGGATTATTTGAACTTAATCTGCCCGTTGCAGCAACAGCCTGATTATATGACGTATGCACCCTACCCGTTTTCGAATTAACCATTAAAGGCAAGGCATCAACGTACGTAGATTTTAATTTTTGCAATTGGCGGAAATCTAAAATATCCTGAACAATATCGCTTTTATGGGCAAGTGCAGTTAAAACATCTTCGCCAGTTTGGTATTGACCAGTTTTTGTCTTTTTGGCTTTTGGATCGAGCTGAAGCTTATCGAATAAAACTTCGCCCAATTGTTTCGGCGATGCCAGATTAAATTTAATTCCAGCCTTATCGTAAACGTTTTGTTCAAATTTGATAATCTCGGTTTCCAGTTCTTTTGAATAGGCCTGTAAAGTTTCAATATCAATACGAACACCTTCTTTTTCAATATCTGCCAAAACATAAACCAAAGGATTTTCAATTTCCTCTGCAAGTTTTGCCGCATTAAGTTCTTTTAATTTTGGCTCGAATATATTTGCAAGCTGTAAAGTAACATCAGCATCTTCAGCCGCGTAATCCACAACATCAATTACGGGAACATCACGCATAGTGCCTTGATTTTTTCCCTTCGGACCAATTAATTTCGTAATCGAAATTGGCGAATAACCAAGGTAGTTTTCTGACAAAACATCCATCCCATGTCTCGTATCCGGATCGATTAGATAGTGCGCAAGCATGGTATCAAAAATTTTTCCTCTCACTTGCAAACCATACCATTTAAAAACTAAAATATCGTATTTGGTATTCTGCCCTATCTTATCTATTTTTTCATTTTCAAGTACAACTTTAAACTCATCAACAATTGCCTGTGCTTGTTCGCGCTCAGCCGGAACAGGAATATAATAACCTTCACCAGGCTTAATGCAGAAAGACAAACCTACCAAGTCGGCCATGTTTGCATCCGTTCCAGTTGTTTCAGTATCAAAAGAAATCCGGTCTTGCGTTAGCAATAATTTTATTAAATCGGCACGCTGTTCAGCTGTTTCAATCAACTGATAATTATGTTCTGTATTTTCTATTGTTTTAGCTGGAAGTTTTTCTGCTGGTTTCTCGTCAGCTAATGTATCAGTATATTGAATGGCTTCGCCCGATTGATTTCCAAATAAATCGGTTTGCGTACCTTCCTGAAATCTTGCTGTGGTAACCGAAAATTCATCTCCAAAAACCCTACGGCCTAAAGTTCTAAACTCTAATTCAGTAAAAAGAGGCTCTAATAAATCTCTACTTGGATCGCAAAGCTCTAAACTCGCTTCGTCTAATTCTACAGGCACATCTAAAAGAATTGTTGCCAGTTTTTTAGAGATTAATCCTTGCTCAGCAAAATTTTCTACATTTTCGCGTTGCTTGCCTTTTAACTCGTGCGAATTGGCGATGATATTTTCCATCGAACCATATTGCTTAATCAAAAGCTTAGCAGTTTTTTCTCCAATTCCAGGAATGCCTGGGATATTATCTACAGCATCGCCCCACAGACCCAAAATATCGATAACCTGCAAAACGTTTTCAATTTCCCACTTAGCTAAAACTTCCTTTACACCTAAAATTTCCATGTCGTTGCCCATACGAGCAGGTTTGTAAATGAAAATATTTTCAGATACCAATTGGGCAAAATCCTTATCTGGAGTCATACAATAAACCTGATAACCTTTTAACTCTGCTTTTTTAGCAAGCGTACCAATAATATCATCCGCTTCATAACCATCAGAAGTAATTACGGGAATATTAAAACCGGTAATTAATTTAATAACGTAAGGCATTGCTGCAGCTAAATCTTCGGGCATGGCTTGGCGGTGTGCCTTGTAAGCTTCGAAAGAGGTATGGCGTTCTGTTGGTGCTTCGGTATCAAAAACCACGGCAATGTGGGTTGGTTTTTCTTTCTTCAAAACATCAAGCAGAGTATTGGTAAAGCCCATTACAGCTGATGTATTTATACCCGTAGAAGTAAAACGTGGGTTTTTGCTTAATGCAAAGTGCGCTCTGTACATTAACGCCATTCCATCCAAAAGAAAGAGTTTTTTATTATTCATGTGATTACACAGATTTAATGTTTATGCTGATGAGCCGAATTCATCAGATGATAAAAGTAACCAAAGTTAATCATATCGGTAAATTGCTTTTCAAGAAAAAAAATTAAATTTATTTATTGAAATCATCTACTTTAAGCATCATAAATTAAAACGCCCTATGAAAACAATCTGTACATTTCTTTTTTGCCTCGTTGCATTTTTTTGCAAAGCCCAACTTCCTTCTCAAGAATTGGTAAACTACATTACATTCGAAAATTTAAAAGGTCCGTTAGATGATTATGGTTCTTCAATAGATAAGCCAATTGGAACAGGTGCATTTAAAAATATTTCGGACAGAAATGCCATGCAAAACCGAATGGCTAAACTTAGAAACACTTATCGCTGGCCTGATGGATCAATTATAGATTTTTCAAAAAGAGGAAGTACTTCTGGTAAAACAGGCATAGTTGATGTTTATACATTAACCAATCCGACTACAAAAAACGTTATAAGCCTCTATGTTGATCCCTATAAAACGGATTCGGCATATTTCGTTCCAAAAGGACTAATTGCTGTTAATCCCAATATTTTAGAAAAAGAAATCGCACCTATTTTAAAATTGGTTGAAGAATTAGATGCATCAAAAGATCCTTATACCGATCAGAAAGAGAACCTATCGAAACTGATTACTTATTTACTTACGAATGTGGGTTTGGCAAACTTTATCGATAGAGAAAATCTAACAAAAGTAATGACGGATACCCAGGCGAAAGATGAGGTTAAAAATTATCTTTTTAGCATATATACAATTCATAAGTTTTATGCCTTAGGCAAAAATCTTCCAACACCAAAAGCTTATGCGTTGGCTAAAATGAGGGTCGCCTTTACTGATTTTCAAAAGTTACATCCGGATATTGAAACAGGAAATATTAAAATTAATCTCAATTGATAAGATAGCCGAATAAGTTGCGTTATTTGTAAAATATTTTAAACGTTTATGAAATTTTTCAGCTCATTTATACTGTTTCTATTATTGGGTGGTAAACTCATTGCGCAAGATTTTATCGTAAAAAATAACGATGAAGTTATTAGAGGAACAATAAAGGGAACCGATTACTTTTCTGTTTTTATTAGTGCCAACGATGAAGCTGATGTTATTTTACCTGCAAAAGATGTAAAGAATTTCTTTTGGAATGGCAATAGTTATGTAAGTAAGGGTTTTGCGAATAAGAAGGATTTCGAATATCGATTCGTAAAGGTAATCGAAATGGGAGCGGTTAATTTATATTCCTTTGGTGGAGAAACACTGGTTCCTGTTCAAAAGGAAAAAAAGGTAAAATTTAGGCCGTCAATTGGAATAGGAACCGGAACTGGCGGTTTTGGTGGCATGGGAATGGGAGGTGGAATTAGCATAGGAGGTGGCAGAAATTCTGCTCCTGAAAGACCAGCAGGCGCTCCCGTTATTCGGTATTTTATCGAAAAACCTGGGACTGGACCATTGCAGGAAATCCCAATAAAAGGCATAACCGAAGATTCTCGCAAACCCGAAGTAAAAACAATTTTGCTTCAAAAACTGGGCGATAAACCTGAATTAAAAGCTAAGGTAGAAGCCAATACCGATTTAAATAGTCGCGATGTTATTGAGTTGGTTAAAGCATACAACGAAACTAAAAAATAAGCTTTGGCCTTTAAGGTTTTGAGCTAATAGATCAAACAGTTTAGTTGGCTGAATTTAATTCGTCCCAATACTCAACAGCCCTTCTGTAATGTGGAATGACTATGCTTCCGCCTACCAAATTGGCAATCATAAAAATTTCGTTCATTTCATCGCTGTTCACACCTGCATCAAAACATTTGCCTAAATGATATTTAATACAATCATCGCAACGCAAAACCATTGAGGCTACTAAACCCAACATCTCTTTGGTTTTAACATTTAAAGTGCCATCAGCATAAGAAGTTGTATCTAATGCAAAAAAACGTTTAATGTTTGTATTGGCCGTTTCCATTATTCTATCGTTCATTTTTTCGCGATAGCCATTAAACTCTTCTACTAACTTGCCCATTATATTAATTATTGTATGAATGATATTTTCAATGAGAGAATTACATTAATCCAGATCTTATGATCAATCATCAAGATTTATTTCTTCCATTGGATTCCAGAACACATTTTTAAAGTTTACAACCTTGTCGTTTTTAACCTGTACACCTTCAGCGGCCAAAAGCTCTTCCATTAGTTCGGGTGGGTTAAAATGAAATTTCCCTGTAAGTAAACCACTGCTATTTACAACTCGGTGAGCCGGAACCTTTGGATGCGCCAATCCCGCATAAAGCATAGCATGCCCAACCATTCTCGATGATTTGGCAGCGCCTAGACTTTTTGCAATTGCACCATACGATGTAACTCTTCCTTTCGGAATTAGTCGGGCAATTTCATAAACCTGTTCATAAAAGTTGGTGTCCATTTATTCAAAAGAAAACTGAATGTAGTTGATATTCTTATCGTGTTGTAAATATTTTTTCTCGTAATATGTTTTTATTGATAAAACCTCATCAACTAATTCAGAGGTGTATAAATGATCAGTATTTTTATGCTCTATTAAACCAAGTTCTTTAACTTTTTCGCATGTGTAAGCATAAAGCTGGTCGTTATCTGTTTTCAGATTTACTTTGCCACCACGTTTTAAAACCTCTTTATAGCGGTTTAAAAATGCTGGAAAAGTTAGTCTTTTCTTTTCTCTGCTATCTTGAGGCTGTGGATCTGGAAAGGTTATCCAAATTTCATCAATCTCTCCTGCCTCAAAATAATCCAGTAGATTTTCAATTTGAATTCTTAAAAAGGCAACATTATCAATTCCGTCTTCGATAGCCGTTTTAGCACCCCTCCAAATTCGGTTCCCCTTATAATCTATTCCTATAAAATTTTTGTCAGGAAACAGTCTAGCTAAATTTACAGAATATTCTCCTTTGCCACATGCCAATTCCAGCACAATTGGATTTTCGTTTTTAAAGTGACCACTTGCCCACTTGCCCTTTAATGGCTTGCCTTCTTCTAATTGATGCACGTTTGCAAAAGTTTCTATCTCTGCAAATCGTCTAAGTTTATCTTTACCCAAAAGTTTTTTTTCGACAAATTTACAATTTAATCGTTTATTGATTGTTTTTTTAACTCAATTACTAGAGACTTTTTATAAAATCAATCGTACTTTTGCATTCGTTAAAATAAATACTTTGGAAAAAAGCGCAAAAATATACATTGCCGGTCATCGTGGCATGGTTGGTTCAGCTATTTATCGTAAACTTCAAAAAGAAGGTTACGAAAATTTATTGGTTAAAACCTCAGCAGAATTAGATCTTCGCAATCAACAGGCTGTAGCCGATTTTTTTGAGCAGGAAAAACCTGACTATGTATTTTTAGCAGCGGCTAAAGTAGGTGGTATTATTGCAAATAATACTTATAGAGCAGATTTTCTTTACGAAAATTTGGCTATTCAAAACAACGTAATTCACAGTGCCTATGTTAATGAGGTTAAGAAATTAATGTTTTTGGGCTCTAGCTGTATTTATCCAAAAATGGCTCCTCAGCCTTTAAGAGAAGATTATCTTTTAACCGGTACATTGGAGCACACCAACGAACCTTATGCCATTGCTAAAATAGCAGGAATAAAAATGTGCGATGCCTATCGCGATCAATATGGCTGTAATTTCATTTCTGTTATGCCGACCAATTTGTATGGATATAACGATAATTATCATCCTCAAAACTCGCATGTTCTTCCTGCCTTAATCCGTAAGTTTCATGAAGCAAAAATCAACAATGATAAACAGGTTGTAATTTGGGGCTCAGGCGCTCCTATGCGTGAGTTTTTATTTGCTGATGACTTGGCAGATGCTTGTTATTTCCTAATGCAAAATTACAATGAACCAAATTTGATTAATATTGGTACAGGTCATGATTTAACAATTAAAGACCTTGCGTTATTAATTGCAGATGTTTTAGGTTATGATGGTGAACTTGTTTTTGATGCAAGTAAACCTGATGGTACTCCGCGTAAATTAATGGATGTAACCAAACTCCATAATCTGGGCTGGAAACATAAAATCGAATTGTCAGAAGGAATTGCCTTAGCATACCAAGATTTCGAAAGTAAATATTAAGGAAAAAGAAGGATCTAATGACAAAATAGTGGATTTTTAATATACCTATTTATTCCTCATTCAAAATTTAATCATACCATAAATTTTATATAGCTAAAATTGATATATTTGAAAATATAAATCAATTTTGCTTATATGACTTTAGTTCAGCTCGAATATATTGTTGCAGTAGATACTTATAGAAGTTTTGTAACTGCGGCCGATAAATGTTTTGTAACCCAGCCTACCTTGAGTATGCAGGTTCAAAAATTGGAAGAACTACTTAGCGTCAAAATTTTCGATCGCAGTAAACAGCCTGTAACACCAACCGAGATCGGCGCTCAGGTAATCGCCCAGGCAAGGATCATTCTTCAGGAAAGTGGTAAGGTTAAAGAATTGATTAACAGTCAACAACAAGATGTTCTGGGCGAGTTAAGAATTGGTGTTATTCCAACTGTTGCACCCTATTTATTGCCCGAAGTGATTTCTGCAATGTTGGAGAAATATCCAGAGTTAAAGCTTTTAATTTGGGAATATACAACAGAAGATATTATTCATAATTTAAAAACAGGAGTTCTAGATTGTGGTATTCTAGCTACTCCATTAACTGATGCAAATATCACTGAACTTCCTCTTTATTATGAAAATTTTGTAAGCTACATTAGTAAGAACAGCAAGCTTTATAAAAAGAAATCGATAGATGCAGAAGACTTAAACGATGAAAATATCTGGCTTTTAAACGAAGGCCATTGTATGCGCAATCAGGTTTTGAACATTTGCCGATCAACTAAAAATAATCGTTTACAGGGTTTGGAATATAATACTGGCAGTGTAGAAACACTGGTTAGAATGGTCGATTTAAATGGTGGTGCTACACTCCTGCCAGAACTTGCAATTGCTGAACTTAACGCCAAACAAACTAATAAAATTAGGTATTTCAAGTCGCCAGAACCTGTTAGGGAAATCAGTTTGGTTACCCATAAAAACTTCATTAAAAAGAGAATGCTTAATGCTTTAAAAGAGGAGATTTTGTTGATTATCCCAAAAGCAATGAAACAAAAAAAGAAAAAGGATATTGTTGGGATCTAAATTTCGGGCGTTTTGTTTTTATCTAAATGATCTGCCAGTTTGTAGCTTTGAACGGTAGGATTCTTGTCCTCAAGAAAAATCAGAATTATTAATGAAATAATCGGGATCAAAAAGGAAATAAAAAACCAGAACCAAAAATTCCGGCCTGTTCTTTTTGCCAAAAATCCAGCTAAAAGCTGTGGAGATAGCAATAGGCAGATAACTAAAGAACCTAAAATTATCTCTGGCATTTGCTACTCCATTAAATATTAAGATATACTATTGGTTTTGCTTTTCTGGCTTTGGCCCAGAAAGTAATCCTTTTATGTCGCTTTCTACTTCTTCTTCCTCGCCTTTTTTCTTTTTCTTGCCCGTTTTGGCGGTTTTGCCACTTAAACGTTCTTCAATTATTTTATCGTACTCAGTTTGTTGTTCGCCCTTTAATACGTTACGGATGTTTTTAGAAGTCTCGTTTTGAAGTTTGTAGAATTTATCTACATCTTCTTCGCGAGAAGTGCCGGCTTGTTGTCTTTTAATTAAATCTGCCTGTTCCTTAGCTTGGTTATAAGTAAACCGGTAAACCACACTTTTTTGGGTATCATTTAATTTTAATCTTTTATCCAAATCCTCTACATTCTTTTTTGCAATCTCATCTGGTGTAGGCATTTTGTTTTGCTGTGCTTTTGCCAGTCCGTTAATTCCAATTACAATTAAGAATAAAAATACAATCCTCTTCATTTTGAACATTTTAATACTATGCAAAGTTATTAATTAATCTTAAAAACAAGAAAGCCCACAAAACTGAATTTGTGGGCTTTGAAAGTATTAAATATCGAGTTTATAAAGCTTTTTTATAAAGTTCTGCAACAGCATCCCAGTTAACAGCATTCCAAATTGCAGCTAGATAATCAGGGCGTTTGTTTTGATATTTTAGGTAGTAAGCATGTTCCCAAACATCAATACCGAAAATTGGAGTACCTTTTACCTCAGCAATATCCATTAAAGGATTATCCTGGTTTGGAGTAGAAGAAACTTGAAGTTTTTTATCAGCACCAACTGATAACCAAGCCCAGCCAGAACCGAAACGCGTTGCGCCAGCTTCCTGTAGTTTGGTTTTTAAATCAGCAAAAGAACCAAAAGTTTCTTTAATTGCCTTAGCTAAATCGCCAGTTGGCTCACCACCTTTATTTGGGCCTAAAACGTTCCAGAATAAAGAGTGGTTATAGTGGCCACCACCATTGTTTCTAACGGCGGCAGGGTATTTAGAAATGTTTTTTACAATTTCCTCGATGCTAGAATTTGCTTCAGGTTTACCTTCTAATGCTTTATTTAAGTTGGTAACGTAAGCTTGATGATGTTTATCATGGTGGATTTCCATGGTTGTTTTATCAATATGCGGTTCTAATGCATCGGTTGCGTAGTGTAACGCAGGTAATTCAAAAGCCATAATATATTATGTTTAAAGATTTAAAAATGTTTCTTGAAGCAAATATAACATTCAAAGGTTAAGTTTTGTTTAAGCACCGTGTTAAAATGTTGTAAAGTTAACGCTAATCAAAATACAGCCTTTTGCACTATCTCTTTTTTGCAAAAAAGTTCTTCATCAGCAAAGCACATTCATCAGCAAGTACACCACCTTTTAAATCTGTCTTTGGATGTAAAAGATTTGCATTTTTTGAAATAAACCCTCGTTTCTCTTCTCTTGCACCGTAAACAATCCGACTAACTTGAGTCCAATAACTTGCGCCAGCGCACATTACGCAAGGTTCGATAGTTACATATAAGGTACAGCCTGTTAAATATTTGCCACCAATGGTTTGCGCCGCCGAAGTAAATGCCTGCATTTCCGCATGTGCTGTCACATCATTAAAACGCTCTGTTAAATTATATCCGCGACCAACAATTCTATTCTTACAAACCACAATTGCGCCAATCGGAATCTCATCCTCAGCCAACGCCTTTTGTGCCTCAGCCAACGCCAGTTTCATGTAGTGGATATCTTCTTCATCAGGATTTGTATTTTCGAAATTGTAAAAACTCATGGCGTAAAGGTAGCTTATATTAGGGTTTCATTATTCATTAATCAGCTGAAATTAAGTATTAGAAAAGCAGGTTTCTGTACTTATCGGCTACAGCAGTCCTGCTTTGTGTTCCAACAAAAGCAGAAAAAGCTTTTGGTTTCCACGGCAATCAGGTTATAGAACTTAGGGCTGTGCATTAAACTTAAAAAACCACCCCCAACCCCTCCTTAAAAATAAGGAGGGGAGTTTCCCCTCTCACAGTTTATAGATCTGTCGTCATTGCGAGGAGAAACGACGAAGCAATCTTTCGCGCTAACACCAAAAAAAACATTTTCATTTTCAGAATACAAGTTTATCCTTTAAAACTTAAGCCTAAATTAAAAACGGGAATAAGAGATTAAATCATTTTGCTTCCATTAGGCACATTACTTTGAACGGTTGTTAAAACAATATCTCCATTTTCATCAGCAAATCCGGTCACCAAAAATTCCGACATAAATTTCCCGATCTGTTTTTTGGGAAAATTAATCACACCAACAATCTGTTTTCCGGGTAACTTATCTAGGCTGTAATGTTTTGTAATCTGCGCACTGCTCGTTTTAATGCCAAATGCTCCAAAATCTACCTTCAGCTTAAATGCGGGTCTTCTCGCTTCGGGAAATTCGAGAGCTTCTATAATGGTTCCCACTCTTAATTCAACCTTTTCAAAATCATCCCAAGTAATTTGTTGCATAAAATTTATATTATTTGATACCAGTAAACAAAAATATAAATTATTGTTTAATGCGGTTTTTGTTGCTTTCATTAAAATTCAAACGATTGCATAAGTGTTTATTTGCAGGTTAAACGATTTAATCAGTTATCGCGAAAATATTTTTTGCATAGAATTTTATAAAAAATTTGCGATTTATAAATTTACAACTATCTTTATGCAACCGTTTGCATAACCAAATATTAAAATTAATCTAACACCATGTATTTATTAGGTATTGATATAGGCACATCGTCTATAAAAGTTGCAGTTGTTGATGTTCATACACAGAAAAGTGTAGCAACTGCTCAATATCCTGATGAGGAAACAGAAATCAAATCTGTTAACCCTGGTTGGGCCGAACAATCGCCCACAGATTGGTGGCAACATACACAACAGGCAATTTTCAAATTAAACGCTTTGGGCTTATTTAACCCAAAAGAAATAAAGGCGATTGGTATTGCCTATCAAATGCACGGACTAGTTGTAGTTGATAAAGAACAGAATGTTTTACGCGACAGTATAATTTGGTGCGATAGTCGTGCGGTAGAGCTTGGCGAAAAAGCATTTGATGCAATAGGTCACGAAAAATCTTTGCAGCATTTATTAAATTCTCCCGGTAATTTTACCGCTTCAAAACTGGCCTGGGTAAAAAACAATGAACCTGATGTTTACAGTAAAATAGATAAAATTATGTTGCCTGGCGATTTCATCGCGATGAAATTAACAGGCGTTATAACTACGAGTATTCCAGCTCTATCTGAAGGTATTTTTTGGGATTTCAAAAATGATGAAATCTCATCTGATGTTATGGATCATTATGGGTTGGATGGAAATTTAATTCCTGATATAAAACCTTTATTCTCAGTTCATGGATCAGTTAATGCTGAAATGGCTGAATTACTTGGGCTAACAAAAGGGATTCCGGTAGCTTATAAATCTGGCGATCAGCCAAATAATGCTCTTTCCTTAAATGTACTAAAACCGGGCGAAGTTGCTGCAACGGCCGGAACTTCAGGGGTTATATATGGCGTAAGCGAAGAATTAACATACGATCAACAATCGCGGGTAAATACTTTTGCTCATGTAACTTACTCAAAAGAAAAGAAACATACCGGCGTACTGCTTTGCATAAATGGAACAGGAAGCATGTACAGGTGGGCCAAACATAATTTTGCTCCAAATTCGTCTTATGCTGAGCTTAATATTTTAGCTGCTCAGGCATCAATAGGGAGTAAAGGCTTAAAAGTTCTTCCTTTTGGAAACGGTGCAGAACGGATGCTGAACAATAAATATACAGGCGCACAATTATTGGGCATCGATTTAAATACCCACACCCAAGCAGATATTTTTAGAGCAGTACAAGAGGGCATAGCATTTTCATTTAGATATGGACTGGATATTATGCGAGAAAATGGAATGAAGCCACAGGTAATACGAGCGGGGAAAGCAAATTTATTTTTGAGCGAAGTGTTTGCACAGACTTTTGTTGATGTAACTGGAATTCCAGTAGAACTTTATGAAAACGATGGCAGTGTAGGTGCAGCAATTGGGGCTGGTATTGGTTCTGGAATTTTCAAAAATGCTGAGGAAGCTTTTACCCAACATGAAATCATCAAAATATACCAGCCTAAAAATTCAGAGGCTTATGAACATTTCTACCAAGAATGGAAAAACATTTTAAATAAATCAATCTAAAATAGAACCACAAAATATAGCACAATGACAAAAGTAGTAACAGGAGCAAAAGAATTTTTTAAAGGTATAGATCAAATTAAATTTGAAGGTTTAGAAAGCGATAACCCTTTAGCCTTTAGATGGTATGATGCCAATAAAATAGTTGCAGGTAAAACCATGAACGAGCATTTTAAATTTGCTTGTGCCTATTGGCATTCGTTTAATGGCAATGGCGCCGACCCATTTGGTGGCGCAACACATATTTTTCCATGGGATGAGAAAAAGGATGCCGTTGAACGTGCTAAAGATAAAATGGATGCCGCATTTGAATTCATTACCAAAATGCAACTTCCATATTATTGTTTTCACGATGTAGATGTTGTTGACTATGGTGATGATGTTGCCGAAAACGAACGCAGATTGCAGGCTTTGGTAGAATACGCAAAACAAAAGCAGGCAGATAGCGGTGTTAAATTACTCTGGGGAACCGCTAATTTATTTAGCCACAAACGTTACATGAATGGTGCTTCAACCAATCCAGATTTCCACGTATTGGCTCATGGAGCAGCTCAGGTTAAAGCAGCATTAGATGCAACAATTGCATTGGGTGGAGAAAACTATGTTTTTTGGGGAGGAAGAGAAGGCTACATGAGCTTGCTTAATACCAGTATGAAACGTGAGCAGGAACATTTGGCTAAATTCTTACATACGGCAAAAGATTATGCCCGCAAACAAGGTTTCAAAGGCACATTCTTTATAGAACCTAAACCTTGCGAACCTTCTAAACATCAATATGATTATGATGCAGCAACCGTAAAGGGCTTTTTGCAAGAATATGATTTATTGGCTGATTTTAAATTAAACCTAGAAGTAAACCATGCAACTTTAGCAGGGCACACTTTTCAGCATGAGTTACAAGTAGCAGTTGATAATGGTTTGCTGGGTTCTATTGATGCCAATCGTGGCGATTATCAAAATGGATGGGATACCGATCAGTTCCCAAATGATATTAATGAATTAACCGAAGCCATGATGATCATTTTGGAAGGCGGGGGCTTACAGGGTGGAGGTGTAAATTTTGATGCAAAAATCCGTCGTAATTCTACTGATCCACAGGATTTATTTTATGCCCATGTTGGTGGCATGGATATTTTTGCCCGTGCCTTGGTTACTGCTGATGCCATACTTCAAAAATCTGATTATAAAAAAGTAAGAACAGACCGTTATGCTTCTTTTGATAGTGGAAAAGGCGCCGAATTTGAGCAAGGTAAATTAAGTTTGGAAGACTTGAGAAATTACGCTGCAGAAAACGGAGAGCCCGAAGTGCGCAGTGGAAAACAGGAATATTTAGAAAACATTATTAACAGATACATTTAGATTATTTGTTGCATAATTAAAGCCTTAAAATATTAATTGTCATTTTAACATTTTTTAATTTAAAAAAATGATAATAATAATTTTTGATTTTACTACATTTAGCCTTCTAAACCAAATAAACACATTGTAAATGAAAGTTACAGATTACATTATCTTTCTGGCCTATTTTGCTATTGTAGCAATTTATGGCTTCTGGATCTATCACCGTAAAAAGCAGGCTCAAATGAGCAGCAAGGATTATTTTCTTGCTGAAGGATCGCTTACTTGGTGGGCTATTGGTACATCGTTAATTGCTTCGAACATTAGTGCCGAACAATTTGTGGCCATGAGTGGCGATGGATTTAAAATGGGCTTGGCCATTTCAACTTACGAGTGGATGGCAGCTGCAACGCTGGTTATTGTTGCAACATTTTTTATTCCAGTATATCTAAAAAACAAGATATACACCATGCCACAGTTTTTAAGTCAACGTTACAATGGTACTGTAGCAATGATTATGGCAGTGTTCTGGTTATTATTATACGTTATTGTAAACTTAACTTCGATACTTTATTTAGGTGCATTAGCGGTAAGTAGTATTTCTGGCATAGGCTTTTGGTATTGTATGATCGGCTTAGCTATTTTCGCTGTAATTATTGCATTGGGCGGAATGAAGGTAATTGGTTATACAGATGTTATCCAAGTTGCGTTTTTAATATTTGGCGGTTTAGCTACAACGTATCTGGCGTTAAATCTAGTTAGCGATCACTTTGGTGGACATGGTGTTTTGGATGGTCTTGCTTTCTTGCGGGAAAAGGCCCCAGATCACTTTCATATGATTTTCAAAAAAGATAGTGCAAACTACGCTTCTTTACCTGGAATGACTGTGCTATTAGGTGGTATGTGGATCGTAAACTTAAATTATTGGGGTTGTAACCAATACATCACTCAACGTGCGTTAGGTGCAGATTTAAAGACTGCTAGAGCGGGTATCTTATTTGCTGCTTTCTTAAAACTCTTAATGCCATTAATCGTTGTATTGCCTGGTATTGCCGTTTATATGTTATATCAGGAAAAAACGGGTATTGACGTAAATTCAATGATGCCTGGTGGAGAATTGCGTCCGGATAGAGCTTATCCAACCTTGTTGAGCATTTTGCCGACAGGATTAAAAGGTTTATCATTTGCAGCCTTAACTGCGGCAATTGTAGCTTCATTAGCTGGTAAAATCAATAGTATCTCTACCATTTTTACTTTGGATATTTTCAAAAAACACATCAAAACAGATGCGACAGAAAAAGGCTTAGTAAGAACAGGACGTGTTGTGGTAATAATCGCCATGTTGGCGGCTATCGTTATTTCTCCATTCTTAGGTATTGATAAAAAAGGAGGTTTCGAGTTTATCCAGGAATACACCGGTTTTGTAAGTCCGGGTATTTTTGCAATGTTTATTCTTGGTTTTTTCTGGAAAAAGACAACTTCAAACGCAGCTTTGTTTGCTACAATTGGTGGTTTCGGACTATCCGTTTTACTAAAATTCTTGCCGGGAATGATGGACTTATCGTTCTTGCATGATTTTGGTTTTGCTGTTGCCAATGCAGATGGTATTTATGAAATTCCTTTCTTGGATAGAATGGGATTCGTATTTGTAATTTGTATGGTTGTGATGTTCGCGATCAGTATGATTGAAAACAGTAAAGGCGATAAATCTAACGGACTGGAAGTAGACAGCAGCATGTTTAAGGTACACCCTGCATTTGCTGTTGGTTCTTTACTTGTAGTTGGTATTTTGGTTGCACTTTACTCTATTTTCTGGTAGATAATAAAAAATGATATATGAAAAGGCTTTCTGGTTTGGAACTAGAAAGCCTTTTTGCTTAATTGAAAATTGATAACTTTATAATAGCCTGTAAACGATTAACACTTTGGTTTTGCGATAGCGATTGATGTGGGAGCATAAGTCTAATCAAAAAATTGAATATAATGCGCTCTGTGTATCCAAACCCCATCTTTTTTTTCAAAGAAGAAGAAAGACGTTGCTTGTGGGATATTATTGACCGTTCTCACATATATGACAAATGCCTTGTTTCTATCTTGTGAAAATATAACTGGACTAAATCGAATATCTCCTTGTATCTTTTTTTGGGACGGATAACACCTCACCATTTTCAAACTTGCAGGTAGCATTTTTTTCCAAACCTTTGAGTATGATTTGAGTGACTGACATTTTAAATATTTCCATTCTCCATTTATTAACAAGGATAGTGAGTCACTTTTTTTCTCGTCAGCATTGATGGAGAGATAGTGATTCAAACTTAACAAAACCTGCTCACCAACGAATACATATTTCGGGTAAGATCTATCTTCACTTACAATAGCTAACGTTTTTTTATTATTATGTTTTCATTCTTAATCAATTGGTTATCCCGCAATTGCATCGAATAGCAACTGAGAGCACTGTTGTGATATAAATGAGGTTTTTCATAGTGGTTGGCACCCTTTAAACTATTGTTTTCACGACCTTATTAAACTGTTGAGCAACCACTTTTCAATCCACTCAAAAGTTGAAAAAAGGGCAGACTTTTCTTAACTTGAATATTCCTGCAATCCAGCAGCATTTCTTCTATTAAATCTCCTCTTATTAATATATTGTGATAAAAGAAATCCCAATACGAGTATAACGACACCAAAGATTAAGCTAAAGTTATCCATAACCTCTTAATTTAAACATTAACCAATTTACTGAAAATTATAAAATCAGCGAATAAAAATCGTTAGATATTTAAAAATGAAAAAGGGACTTAGCTATCGCCTTGTCCCTAATCTAAATTAACGCTCTCAAGGATGAATGTAAGAACTTTCTATCACTCGATTCGTTTAATACTACTTTTTTTGCACATCAGATCTATATCTTTTCCAATACCAGGTTATAAGAGTTGCTACCGCAATTGAAAATATTAAATTTATTAATATAGAGTTAGGATAAAATGATAGTCTACTCCCGTACCCGAATCAGCAGTAAGCATTAAGTGTTCATAACTTGTTGTCGGAAATCCAGTAACAATAGTTAATATCATTACACATATTAAAGCATAAACAAATATTTTAATAGACTAATTAGTTAAAAAAAATGATTTTAATTAAACACCCATATATCATCAATTTATTGTCCTCTCATTAGATGGTTTTATTATAAAATCGACTACAAGAGAATCGCCGGTTTTAAGTTTCAAAACTTTAGTGGAAGACATTCTATAACCTAAATAACTGGCTCGCAAGATACTTCTTCCAGCTGGCAATTCAAGCCGATATGTACCCTCTCGGTTCGTTGTAGTTAAAAGGCTCGTATCAGCCGATTTTATGGCAACACCAGGTAGAGTTCTATTATTCTTATTTGTGTCATAAACTGTACCAGTCACTACAACATTAGCATTATTAGTTTTGATGGAAGTAATGTTATAGATAACAGAGTGATTTGCCGAACAGCCAAGTACCATTATAACTAACGAAAAGCTCAAAATTTCTATTTTCTTTTTCATAAGTTTCGAATTTAACATTCTCCGCTACCCCTTCTAAGTGGCATTTTCAAATGCTCCTAATTATATGGTCACCTAACTAAAAATTTTCATAAAAAAGCGGTGCATTTTGCACTGCTTTTTTAACATTTAAATTTATAAATAGTGCATTCGCCTACTGAAATATAAACTTACCAGCCAACATATAAGTGTAGGTATTAGCAGAAAAAAATTAAACCTGAAATTATAGAAAAACCTAAAATAAATATAGGTGGGGCAAAATATAACAACTGCTTAAAATATTTACCATTTATATATATTGGCAAAAAGAAAATAACTAAATGAGCGATGACAATAATTATCGAGATAATTCCATAATAGATTCTAGTACCTGTTAAAAATGGTTGAAAAAGTTTTAACTCAAATTGGTATAAGAATATCCAATTCTTTAGATATGCCCCAGTAAACAAGCTAAAAAAAATCATAAGGCAAAGTGAAATAATTAGTTTTGTTTTCATAATCTTAAGAGGCTAAAAAACACTTTCTCACGTAAGTAAATTTAATCTACAAAGTTTGAATTATTTTTTTCAAACTATTTTACCACATAATTGGCTTATAAATTTTTAAGGTTCCATAACTATCAGGTAAATCTATTAACTGAATGTTTGAGTTTTTTCCGTGAACTGAAATTGGCAAGTATCTATCTCTTGTATCAATTATCTCTTCATTGCTTACATTGATAGTCTTATCGAATATCAATTCAGCATAGGTCACATTTACATTTCTAAGTGGTTTGCCTATTTTAATTTCTGTAAATTTTGAGGAGTGTAAAATTTTTTCCACATCAAACATAATCCATCGAATACCTTGAAAATACACTTGATACAATATTTCTTTATCACCTACTTTCTTTGTGATAAAGTCTTCTAAACTACCTTTTTTATCCCACTTCCCTGGCAGAAACAAAATATCCTGTGGCAAAGATCCCATTCCAGGGTCATAGATAACAATTCCTTCTACTGAATGTAATTGCCTACTTTGACTTTTAGCGTGTTGTAGATAATCAGAAATACTCAACATAGATAATAATATTTGTAAGACTAACATGGGTTATAGGGCCTTGACGGAATGGGTTGTGATGGACTTTGAGAACCTGTCCTACCCGCTCTTCCACGATTTCCAGTATATTCTTTTAATCTAATATTAATTCTTGCAACCCAATAATCTGCTAATTGTCCAGATGTGAGATAAGGATTAGCTTTATATTTTTTTCTCATATCTTTTTCTGCTTCATTCAGAGCATCAGCAGCAATTGCCTTTGCCTGATTTTGTGTGTACAACAGAGTTCCTTCGATATTTTTGTACGGTATACCAAATGAAACTGCCGGAATTTGTACCGTCTTTGCATTTGATATTGTTTGGGTCATAAAATCAAGTATCCCTAAATTACAGTATATATTTGTTAATACACCTTCTTGCCAAAGATCATTTGTTGTAACAACCGAGAATGAAAAATTATCTGGACAAGTATAGAGATAATCCGATTCTGACATTTCTCCATTAGGAACATCATCTGTAACACCATCATCACCTCCGCCGCCTCCAGTACCACCATTATCTCCTGGGTCAATCGGTGGATCTGGAAACCAAATATCCTCACAGACTGTCTCCTCTGAATAATCGATCATATAATATGAAACACCACATTGTGGGCTGGGCCAAACACAATTATAACTAACAACAATGTCAACAGCTCCCCCACAATAACTATATCCATCAGATGTATAAACACAATACTTCATCTCTTGATGACATTGAGTTTCCCAGTAAGAAGAAGTTCCTCTTAAAGACATAGATTTTGCACTTGCTAATTTTTGATCTTTCGTAAGATTATCTAAGACCTTCCCATCGTTATATTTTATTAAAAATGATTGCTTAGTTTGTAAATTATTTAAAATTAATTTTCCAGTAAAATGTCCTACAACTACTTCTTTCTTAACATTTGTTGAATCGTCCTTTTCTGCATTAAAGTAAACTCCTTTATAGAATTCTTTCTCATTTTTCACAATAAGATAAAATTTTGCTCCACGAGTTTTTGCCAAACCTTTTATATTCCCTTTGCTGTAATACCCATTCATTGGAAAAAACACATAAGAAACAGTATCGTTGATAACTTGAATTGTAGATTTTTCCCAGTCTGGACTCCAAGTGACATCTTGCTTTACTTTCCCAATAAAATCTTTTTGTAGATTAAGTTTGTAATATTGCTGCTTGATGTTTTTCGGTCTTTCTTGTAAATCAACTGAATTTTTTGAGAGGACTTTTGAACTGAATTCCGTTTCATTTAATTTTTCTTTTTTACACTGTACTAAAGTAAAAGAAATAAAAAATACGATGAGTAGCTTGATTGAAAAGCCAATATGCTTTCCCTTGCATAAATTTAGTTTCATTTTCATAATTGGTTAGATTAATAATTAAACTTTGCAGGGATGGAAGCAGCGCTTCAAGTTGTAAACGCCTAACATTATATTTTGTTTTGTTTGGTTTTAAAATTTTTATTTTTTTAATAATGTGAATACGCTTTCTGGTTTAAACCAGAAAGCCCTTTTTATTTGTGTCGAAAATTGATAACTTTATAAGAGACTGCAAAGGGATTGGCACTTTGGTTTTGCGTTAACGATTGAAGAGGCATCCCCCGATTTTCATCGGGGATATAGCGGAAAGCGTGTTAAAACGCCCCAATAAATAAATACTTATGAAAGCACCAGATTATTACTAACCGATTATGCCTTACCTGATGGTTAAAGATGCTTGAGTTTTTAAAATTCGTTTTCGATGCTGAAATTAAGCTGGTGGTGCCTAGAGAAGATGGTACGGTGATGCATGCAGAAGCTGTAATTGATAAGGGAACCATCATATTTGCCAACGCAAATTCAGATTATCCACCATTCCCTGCCGGAATGTTTATTTTTTCATCTAGAGCAATATCATTTTATGATAAGGCGATTGCATTTGGAGCAAAATCAGTACAAGAACCCAACACAAGAGAATACGGTTTAAGTGCAGGCTTTGAAGATCAATGGGGAAATATATGGTGGGTTACTGTTCCTGAAATAGATTAAATTATTGCGCACATGGTCCATCGGGAATTTCTTTACTAATCTTTATCACTTTGGTTACTACAAGTGTAGAATCGAAATCATCGGAAACCGTTGCGGTATCAGATTTTGCGAAGTAACCCTCCAGCTCTACATAAACGGGTTCGTAAGGCTTTTCGAAATTTAAATTGCTATAAGAAAGCTCCAGATTTTTAACGCTGTCGGCAACCCAGTACTCGCGACCGTCCTCGCAAAGGGTAAAGGATTTCATTTCGGGTCCAAAACTATATAATCCTTTTACAACTTTTGTGTTGCTCTTTTCGCCTTCTGCCTTATTGTCGCGGTTACAGGCAGTAAAGACTACGCCAAAGAGCATAGCAAAAGCAATTGCCTGTTTAAATAACTTTCTCATTTATATAGTTTGATTAATCTGGTCTATCTTTTTTACGCTCAAATTAGATGACAAACCAGATGCCAAAAACGAAAAAATACCTACTGTAAAGAACACTAAAATAAAATCTTTCCATTTTAGCCCTATCGGATAAGCACTTATCAATGTAGTATTTTCTTCGCCCATTTTTATTAGGTTGAAGTGTTGCTGGAATAGACAAAAAATCAAGCCAATTACCAAGCCCAACAAACAACCAGACATGGTAATCATCATACCTTCGAATAAAAAGATCCGTTTTATTAGGCGTTTTCCTGCTCCTAAACTACTCAAAATAGCAATATCTTTTACCTTATCGATCACCAGCATGGTTAATGAACCAATAATATTAAATATAGCAATAATTAATATAAAAGTTAATATGATGTAAACAGCCCATTTTTCTGTATTTAAAATGTGGTAAAGCGAACGATTTTGTTCTGCCCGATTTCTAACTTCGAAGCCGTTTCCGGTTTTATCAATTACTTCTTTCTGAAAATCATCAACATTAACGCCCGGCTGAAGATTGATTTCTATTGCCGAAACATTTTTATCTTCACCCAAAAGTCCACGGGCAAAATCTAATGGCACAATTATTCCATTATCAAACTCTTGTTGCACTTCGAACACACCGCTTACCCTAATGCTTTTTATAACAAAATCATCAGCAGGGTTTATAGAATTTACAGACATGGTTTTCTTTGGAGAAAAAATTTCAAGTTCGGTAAAGGGATCTACCGTGTTTACAGCAAGGTAGCTTTGCAAAGCTGAGCCGATAACGGCACTGTTTCCACTTTTGTTGCGCAGTACGAAATGGCCTTCTTTAATGGTGCTATCTAATTTATCATTCTTTAGATAATCCAAACTAACGCCCTTCACCATTCCAACAGCCTGTTTATTGTTGTATTTTAATAAGGCGTTTTCTTGCAAAACCTCTGTAAAAGAGTACACATCTTTATTTTTTTTAAGTTGGTTAAAATAAGTTGTATTTGGATCGAATGTTTTGCCCTGTGCCGGAATGATTGAAATTTGTGGGGTTATTGTATTAAACATATTTAACACCACGGTTTCAAACCCATTAAATACCGATAAAATGATAATTAATGCGGCACTCCCAACCATAACGCCAACCATTGAAATTCCCGAGATCAGGTTAATGGCATTGGTTGATTTCTTTGCAAAAAGATAACGTTTGGCTATGTAAAATGGCGTATTCACGTGGGTAAATATAGGTAAAATGAAAAAGAGAAATTGGAATAATATTAGAACTTAGCAATGTAAAATCGCTCTCCGTATATTATTACCTAACCTTTAACACTAAAAGAAGGGATTATGTTCTTTTTCAAAACCGATTGTTGTAGACGGGCCATGACCAGGATAAACCTCTGTTTCATCTGGAAGTACAAAAAGTTTATCGCTTATGTTCTGAATTAATTGCTGATGATTTCCGCCTGGAAGATCTGTACGGCCAATACTTCCATAAAATAGCACATCGCCGCCGATTAAAAAATGATCTGCTTTGCTGTAAAAGCACAAATGTGCTGGCGAATGTCCAGGGGCAAAAATTAAATCCAATGTACTATTCCCGAAACTGATTGTTCCTGTTTCTGGCAAAAAGGTATCGGGCTCGGGAGAAAGTTCGTAACGGGTAAAGCCCATTTGTGGCGCATAACTAGGTACAGCCTGAAGAATTGGTAATTCACCGATATTAAATTGAGGTTTCAATCCGTAGGTGTCAAAAACGAATTTATTTCCGAAAACGTGATCAATGTGGCAATGGGTATTCAAAAGTAAAACAGGTGTTAAGCCATTTTCTTTAATATAGGTAGTGAGTTGATTTTGTTCTGCACCTTCATACATGCCCGGATCGATAATTACACAATCTTTTGTTTCATCAAAAAGGATGTATGTGTTTTCGCTATAGGCGTTAAACGTGAAAATTTTTATTGAGATCATAATTAATAGATTTTAGTTCTTCCACTTAAATGTAGAAATCATTTTGTCTATATCTTTTTTTATAAATTTAACCACTGGCTCGATAGAGTCGTATTGTGGCCTTTCGTTAAAATAGAGTGCCCCTCTAAAATAGTGTTTTGCACTATCCGTTAAAAAAAACTGAACGGAAGATGCTGTATTGCCCTCTATAGTGTAATAAATGCCGTAAACTCTTCTATCTGGATAATTAATTACCTTTTGATCAATCGCTGTGGCTTTAATGGTGTGCTTAAAAGCTAGTTTTCTTGCGTCTTCAACCATTTCATCGTACTCGCCCTTGCCAGATACATCATAGTATGTTAAATGTAAAAAGCCGTTAAACTGCTTAAAATGCAAGTTGTACCAATCTTTATGCGCATCTCTACTTTTATCTTGCTCTATAGATGCATAAGTAGGATATTCAAAGTTGAACGGTACAGGCTGATTAAATTCAGCGTATTGTTTTTTCGGAAATTCTATTCTGAAATAGGCTTTTGGTTTTGGGCTGTAATCATTGTTCTGACAGGCAGAAATGATCAGGAGCAGAATAAAGGGCGCAAGAAAAAGGTTTTTTAATTTCATCGTTTATTCAACTATATCGCATTAACGGTAAAATATGCTAATTATTCCATATTGCCCAAGCTTTTTCGGCTTGCTTATATAACATTTCCAAACCATTTTTAATTTGGGCGCCTTGTTGGGTGGCCTTGGCTAAAAAGGTTGTTTCTAAAGGGTTATAAACCAAATCGTAAGCTAAATGATCTTTGCCAATTAAACTGTAATCAATTTCTGGAAAAGTATCTACATTGGGCGACATGCCCAGCGGTGTGGTATTGATTAATAATTTATGCGTAGCTAAAATTTCTGGAGTAACATCTGCATATAAAATCGCATTTTGAACGGTTTTTCTAACCACAACCTGATATTGGATATTCAACTTTTCAAGCACATATTTAACAGCTTTTGCTGCGCCACCATCTCCAAATACCAGTGCCTTTTTATGATGATTGGAGAGCAAGGGCTTTAAAGATTCCTCAAAACCATAAGCATCGGTGTTGTACCCCTTTAGATAGTTTTCTCCTTCGAAATCTTTGATTGCAATGCAATTTACGGCACCAATTTTTTCTGCTGCTTCATCTAGTTCATTTAAATAGCAAAGTACATTTACCTTATGGGGAATGGTAACATTTAATCCGTTTAAGGTTGGGTTCTCTGATAATAAATTAGGCAAAGCCTTAATATCTTCGATGGGAAAAAGCTCATATTGATGATCGGCTATGCCCTCATTCAAGAATTTTTCTGTAAAATATTTTTTTGAGAAAGAGTGGGAAAGCGGATATCCGATTAGGCCGTAGGTTTTCATTAATCGATATTTACGTCAATGCGATGCACAAAACCTTTATTTATCGGTAGGCTTTATGCATCGTAAGACAGTACACTATTATTTTCCTTGATTTAAGAAATAATCAAAAGTATCTCCGCGTAAACCCAAACGAATGGTTTCTAAAGGAATCACTTCCGCAGGAGCAATGTTACCTAAGTTTACGTTTGTGCCAATTAATTTGATAAACCAAACTTGTTGTTCTTTTTGTGGCGCTTCCCAGATAATGGTTTCCTCTGGAATCTGAGTTAAAATCTCATCGACCAAACCCTCACGTACTTCGCCGCTTCCACGGTAAATACCAACGTTACCCCCTTCGCGAGCTTCGGCAATAACTTTCCACGAACCGGCATCGAGTTCTGCCTGCATTAATTTGATCCATTTGTAAGGGGCAAATATTTTAGCGGCATCTTTACTGCCAACTTCAGATATTACGGTTACTTGTTTGGAAAGTTCGCGTATAAACTCACACTTTTTATCGTGTTCAATTTCAATAGATCCATCAGATACCTCTGCGTATTCCATTCCATATTGATCTAAAACACGTTGGTAATCTGAAAACTGATTGCGAATTATAAACGCTTCGAAAAGTGTTCCTCCAAAATAAGTTGGAATACCAGCACTTTTATATAAAGCTAATTTTTCTTTAAGATTTGGGGTAACATGAGATGTTGCCCAACCTAATTTTACAATATCTGTATGTACACCGGCAACTTCAATAAAATCTTCTACCTGGCGCAGGCTTAATCCCTTATCCATAACCATTGTTAAGCCTTTTTGGCGTGGTTTGGTTGGACGTTCGGGAACGTTTGTTAATGGGTAATTCATATGTGTACAAAAGTGAAAAAAATTTTGAGATTTATGTGTTAAAATTTTCTCACAAGTTTTTTACCTGATGTATCGATTTATAACGTTAATAATTGCACTGTTATCCTGTAATTGAGGCAAATATTCAAACAAGATGTAATGTTTATCTGGGTCAGTAGTTAAAGCTGTTTCCAGATATCCCAAAGCATCATTATAATTTCCCATTGCAAATAAATAGGCTACCATTCGGTAATACAATTCTGCAGCTTCAGGGTTATTTTTAATCGCCTCGGCCATTGTTTCCGAAGCTTCTAAAATCTTGCCCTGCTCGTAGAGGACCGTGCTAAAATCTAACCAGGCTTCAACATCAACAGGATTAAATTCCAACACTTTTTCGTAAGCAACGATAGATTCTTCAATTTGACCTAATTTATAATAAGCATCAGCCATTGCGAACCAGAAATCCGGATTTTCATCCTCAAGGTCTATGGCTTTTTTATAAAAATGTAACGATTCAAAGTAACGTTCTTCGTGATTTAATGTTACTCCAATCCCAAACCAGGCATCAGCCATTTTTGGGTCCATTTTTACCGATTTTTTATAATATGAACGGGCTTCGTCCATTTTTTCTAATTTTTCGTAGCATTCGCCAATTGCACAATAGGTATCTGCATTTGGCTGTTCATATTCGAAAGTATGTTTGTAAACTTCTATAGCTTCATCATATTTGTCCAATTGCACAAGTGCATTTCCTTTATTAAAGTATGCTGAGCTAAAATCTTCTTTTATTAAGATGGCATAATCGTAAGCATCAATCGCTTTTTCAAATAAATTAAGTTTATGAAAACTATTGCCCAAATTGTACCATGCAGCATATGAGTACGGATCTGTATCAATATATTGCTGATAAAACTTAATACTTTCTTCCTGTTTATCTAAAACATCATAACAAAAAGCCAGTTCGTACAAACCGTCCTGGTTTTCCATATTCTGTTCTAAACTTAACTTAATGTAAGTAATTGCACTTTCATAGTCAGACATGCTTTGATAAACATAAGCCATCTGTAATAAAATTTCATCAGTACTTTCTGCCAAACCCAAAGCTTTTTCGTAGTTCTCAAGTGCCTCGTCAAAACGTTCTGTATTTTGAAAAATATTACCTCGCAACAAATAGATATCAGGTTCTGAGGGCTCTAAAAGCTCGGCTTTTTGCAAAGCAATAAAAGCTTTTTCATTGTTGTTGGTGAGAATGTAAAGATGAGCTTGTTTAATTAAAAAAACCGTGGCGTAAGGATGCTGACTAATTGCAAAATCTACTACCTGTAAAGCTTTGACCGGATCATTTTTCTCAATGTAAAAATCTACGATATACTCGAATGCGCCTGCATCGAAAAAATACTGATCCTGATTACGGAGCATTTCTTCGTAACGTTCTACTGAGCGTTGTGCGTCTTCGTTGGATTCAAAAAAGAATTCTTCTTCCATATTTAATAAAATTAAAAGAACCGTGCCAATAAGCAGAAAAACACATTATAAGTTTACAAGTTTTAATTATTCGTTTTAGAAATAATTATTAACATCAGCATGTTAATTTGCTGTAAATAGCTGAATATAAACGCTATTGTATGTGATTAAGATGTGTGGATAATCATTAGATTTTTACAACATCAGCGGTTCCTTTCCCTTCTTTTACAAAAATACTATAATTATACCGTACAAACGTAATGATGAAGTCATGAAAATATTTGTAATTATAACCCTTTTTATAGATAATTCCCTATCTTTTTGTAAAGCAGTGTCTGAGGCATTTTTTAATTAAGTCGGGCTTTTTGCTAAATCTTTTATTTTGAAAAAAACAAAAGGATACCGCTTCAATCCCGTTTAAAACATCAAGTCATCTGGTACTATTTGGGGTTGCAAAGCGCTAATGCCAACGATTTAAAGATGCCTGTAAACATGATCTGCCAAAACAAAAAAGCTCCAAAGAGCAATCTTTGGAGCTTGAATATTTAAAGTTATATCTTATTTATTTCCCAAATCTGCAGCTGCTTTTTTGAAAACATCTGCCTGTTTTTGAAGATTAGATTTGGCATCGCCACTTGCAGAAGCAGCTTGTTTTTCTTTTCCTGTAGCCGTTGCGGTATAAGCCGCACTTAATTGTTTTGCTAAGTATTGAGCCAATTTCAAACGATCAACAACATCGCTAATATTTTTTACTCCTTTTTCGGTAATTGCTGGGTTTGTATTATTTCTTAAATATTGAAAATACGGACCAACCACAGAAAAAACTTTGTTTCTATCTCCTGTTGCCATAATGTTTTCGAAGAAAGCCTGATGCTCATCTTTCGGATCATTAACATATAAAACAGCTATCGATGATGCAATATGATCTTTTGTATCCATATCTAAAGCTGCCAAGGCCGATAAGCTTTCTTGAGGTGCTAACTTGGATAAGCCCGCAACTGAGGCTGCGATAACTCTGTACGATCTATCTTTAATTCCCTCAGTTAGCAAGGTTTTATACGCCTGATCTCCTGTTTCTGCCAATTTTGAAATTGCAGCCGATCTAACTTCTGTGTTTTTTTCTGTTTTGGCTAGCTGAAGAATAACCGGAACTGCAGCGCCCTTAACTTTGGCATCATTCAAATTAATTGCTTCTACACTCAAGGTACGTAAATCTGCAGACTGATCTTTTAATCCAGCCAATAACAAATTCTGTGCATCAGCATCCTTGCTCTTTGAAGCAAATTCTAAAGCCTCAATTCTGTTTTTATAGCTTGGGGCTTTAACATACTGAAAAGAATAATTATCTAAAGTTTTGTTTTCATTAACCTGACCCACCAAAATTTTGTCTACATCAAAATCTACCAGCTCTGGCTTTGAAGCCACATCAAAAGTAAAGCTCTGCTCGCGACTATTAATCAGAATATCTTTGCTGATTTTTTTTCCGCCAGCATAAATATCAACTTTTAAAGGAAGAATAAAAGTTTGTACGCTCGCATCTTGCGTTTGCTTAATTTTAATGGTTTCTTTTCCATTGCTATAGCTGTAATCTACATCCAAAATTGGGTGGCCACCATTATAATACCATTGATTAAAATAAGGACTCCAATCTTTTCCTGTAATATCTTCCATTGCTAAACGCAATTGATGCGTTTCGCCATTTTTGAAAGCATTTGTTGTTAAATATTTATTTAAACCTTTAAAGAAAGCCGCATCGCCCATTTGATTTTTCAAAGCATAAAGAATAATAGAACCTTTGGCGTAGCTGATGTTATCAAATAGGTCTTCCTTATCGTTGTAATAAAAACGAGCCAAAATTGGGCTTTCGCCTTTTTTGGTTGAACCTAAATAAGACTGAAGTTTTTCGTATCGAGATTTATCTTCCGCATCTTTTCCGGCATCATGACCATGCCAGATTACTTCCCCAAAAGTTGCGAACGATTCGTTCATGGTAATGTTAGACCATGATTCTGCTGTTACATAATCGCCAAACCATTGGTGAAAAAGTTCATGGGCAATTGTTCCTTCCTGATTATCATCCAACAACTCACGATCAGTTTTTTGAACCTGCTCGCCATGGAGGGTAGCTGTGGTATTTTCCATTGCTCCAGATACATAATCGCGGGCTACAACTTGAGAATATTTGTTCCATGGGTAATCAACACCTAAAACAGTGCTGTAAAACTGAATCATGTCTGGCGTTTTGCCAAAAATCTGTTTCGCATAGGGTGCATATTTTGGTTCCAGATAATAGCTTACCTCTTTGCCATTATAACTGTCTTTTGTTATTTTAAACTCACCAATCGCCATCATAAATAAATATGGCGAATGCGGCAAATCCATTTTCCAGGTATCTGTTCTTGTGCCGTTTGCATTTGGTTTTTGCGAAACCAGTTTTCCGTTAGAAAGTGTTGTGTACTTAGATTTTACAGTGATCGAAATTTCTTCTGTCGTTTTCTGATCTGGTTTATCAATTGTAGGAAACCATGCCGATGAAGATTCAGTTTCTCCTTGTGTCCAAATTTGTGTAGGCTTGTTTTTATCAGTACCATCTGGATTAATGAAGTATAAACCTTTCGCATCCGTTATTGCGGCACTTCCTTTTACTTTTAATTCATCGGGCTTGGCGGTATAAGCGATATAAACAGTATATTTTTCCGTATTGCTATACTTCTTATTTAAAGTGATGTATAATTTATTATCATTATAAGTGTATTTTAAGGGGGTATTTCCTTTCGCTCCAACCATGGCAACCTCTTTAATGTCCATTCCCTGGGCATCAAGCGTTAAGGAATCTGTAGCGTAAAAATGGGGTTTCAATGTAACCCATTCCTTTCCGTATAAATAACGCTTGGCGTAATCAAAAGAAACATCCAATTTGGTGTGTACAAGATCATTTACTTTGGTTGCTGTTACCCGATAAATGGAAAGGTTATCAGATTTTTCGGCTGGCTTTTCTTGTGCAAAAACCACTGTTATCATAAAAGCCGATGCAAGCATCAAACCGCAGGAGAAAATTTTTTTATTCATTTTTAAATTATTTTGTAGGTCAGTTAATCTTAAAGCAAGATATTAAGAATTGTAATAAACTAAAGCGTCAAATGTAATAGGCTTTATCTTAATTTTTTGTTTTTTTGTGTAAATCGTAAGATATATGAGAACGGATATTCAGTCAATATTAAATAAATTAGGTGTAAAAGCCGAAAATGCTGCCATTAGTACAGGTAGTGTCTGGGGTGGCGGTTCTAATTCAAAATCATTAGAGAGTTTTTCTCCAGTTGATGGAAAAATTATCGCTTCGGCCAAAGTTGCAACTTCGGCAGATTACGATGCCGTAGTCGAAAAATCGCAAGAAGCATTTAAGCATTGGAGAACAATTCCTGCGCCTAAAAGGGGCGAAATTGTTCGTCAGTTTGGCGATGCTTTAAGGGCAAACAAAGATGCTTTGGGAACGCTCGTTTCTTATGAAATGGGCAAGAGCTTGCAAGAAGGCTTTGGGGAAGTCCAGGAAATGATCGATATATGCGATTTTGCCGTGGGTTTATCGCGCCAGCTTTATGGATTAACCATGCATAGCGAAAGACCAAGCCACCGCATGTATGAGCAATGGCATCCCCTGGGTATTGTTGGAATTATCTCTGCTTTTAACTTTCCGGTTGCCGTTTGGAGCTGGAATACGGCACTGGCTTTGGTGTGTGGAAATGTTTGCATATGGAAACCATCAGAAAAAACTCCTTTAACTGCAGTTGCTTGTCAGCACATTATTGCCAAGGTTTTTAAAGATAATGATGTTCCTGAAGGTGTTTGCAATTTAATTATTGGTGATAGAGAAGTTGGCGAATTGATAACGAAAGACGGTCGTGTTCCGTTAATCTCTGCTACGGGTTCTACCAGAATGGGAAAAGCTGTTGGTGCTGCGGTTGGCGCTCGTTTGGGGAAAAGTTTATTAGAGCTGGGCGGAAATAACGCCATTATAATTTCTGAACATGCCGATTTAGATATGAGTTTAATCGGTGCAGTTTTTGGCGCTGTTGGTACCGCTGGGCAACGCTGTACGTCTACAAGAAGATTAATTATCCATGAAAGTGTTTACGATGCTTTTGCCGCTAAATTGGTAAAAGCTTATGGTCAGCTCAGAATTGGCGATCCATTAGATCAAAATAATCATGTAGGCCCGTTAATTGATACTGACGCAGTTGCAAGCTATTTGGATTCTATCGAAAAATGCAAAGCCGAGGGCGGAAAGTTTTTAGTTGAAGGCGGTGTTTTAGATGGTGCGGAATATGCAAGCGGATGTTATGTTAAACCTTGTATTGCCGAAGTAAAAAACGATTTCGAAATTGTACAGCACGAAACTTTTGCACCCATTTTATATTTGATTAAATACAAAACTTTGGATGAAGCCATTGCTTTGCAAAATGGTGTTCCACAGGGATTATCCTCAGCAATAATGACGTTAAATTTAAGAGAAGCGGAGCAGTTTTTATCTTACCAAGGTTCTGATTGTGGCATTGCAAATGTTAACATCGGTACTTCCGGCGCCGAAATCGGTGGTGCATTTGGTGGCGAAAAAGAAACAGGCGGAGGTAGGGAAAGTGGTTCTGATGCATGGAGAGCTTACATGAGAAGACAAACCAACACCATCAATTATTCTAATACTTTGCCTCTTGCACAAGGAATTAAGTTTGATTTGTAATGGATTGATATTTTAAAATAAATGGTACGTGGAGACACGTACCATGGCTTTAAAATTTAAAATGAAACTTTTGATGCCTAGGTTCGTGTCTCCACGAACCTAATGGTCCTTCCCCACCCGCAATAAAATCGGGAAATGAACATCCTTTTCTGCATCATCACCCCAAGCTTCCTTTAGTTCGGTAAACATGTACTCCAATGGATTTCTATCGTTGGCTTTTTTATAGTGTTGCAACGAAGACCAGGTATTTAAATAACCGATCATCTGGTTAAAATTCCATTTTGTCTTAATTTGAAAATGAGGCGCAATAATTTCTTCAAAAGGAAAAGGAATTGTTTTATAACCCTCTTCGATATACCTGCGCTCCGCATCCCAATATTTGCCAAGAATATCCTCATACAATTTATGGATCGATTTATCTACCTTTTTATCAATAAACATCACACCATAACCAATTACCGCAAATAATCCGTTGGGCTTTAAAGTACGCTTTACCTCTGCATAAAAGGCTTCGAAATTAAACCAATGGATGGCCTGCGCAACGGTAATTAAATCGAAGCTATTGTTTCCTACCGATGTTTGTTCTGCAGGTTCTATTCTGTAAGTAATATTTGGTAACTGCAATGCATTTTTCAGCTGATTTTCGCTAATGTCAGTTGCGTAAACTTCACGAAATTCATTAGCCAATATGCGAGCAACTTGTCCATTCCCAGTTGCACAGTCCCATGCTGTATCTTTATTGTCTACAAGCGAGAAAAGATAATCGTATAATTCTTTCGGATATGTTGGACGATATATTGAATATTCTGCAGATTGGGTAGAGAAGTTATCTTTCATGATTTTAGGAGTTAATTAAAGGAAAAATAAGTGATTTTTTCAATACGTTCTTGCAAATCCATTATACTCACGCTATCTTACAATGAATACGAATTTATAAATTAAACAATTTATTGTCGAATTGTTTGATTCAATTCTTCAACCCTTTATACTAAATATGAGTAAAACATCAACCGATTTTTCAACAGAAGAAATAAGCGAAGTAAAGTATAGATTGAAATCTATCTTCGGCGGTTCTGTTGGCAATCTGGTTGAATGGTACGATTGGTATACCTATTCTGCTTTTGCATTATACTTTTCACCAGCCTTTTTTCCTAACAGCAATCCAACGGCACAGCTTTTGGATACGGCCGGAATTTTTGCCGTTGGTTTTTTAATGCGTCCAATTGGCGGATGGTTGTTTGGCAGTATTGCAGATAAATTTGGCCGTAAAAAGTCGATGACGCTTTCTGTATTAATTATGGCAATCGGTTCATTAATTATTGGCTTAACTCCTGGCTACAACCAAATCGGAATCGCTGCTCCAATTTTATTAATATTTGCCCGCTTGGTTCAAGGCTTAAGTACAGGTGGCGAGTATGGTACATCAGCCACTTACTTAAGCGAAATGGCAACTAAAAAACACCGTGGATTCTATTCGAGTTTTCAATACGTAACTTTAATCGGTGGACAGCTATTAGCCTTAGGTATTCAGTTAATTTTACAGAATTGGTTATTAACGCCTGCAGAATTGCACGATTGGGGTTGGAGAATTCCATTTTTTATCGGAGCCATACTCTCCTTTATCGCTTTATATTTAAGAAGACATATTGATGAAACCTCAGCATTTAAAAGCAAAACATCTGAGGCTAAAAAAGGAGGAATTGCTGTTTTATTAAAATACCCTAAGGAAGTTTTTACCGTAGTTGGTTTAACCTTAGGCGGAACAATTGCATTTTACACCTTCAGTACCTATATGCAAAAGTTCTTGGTAAATACGGTGCATTTGAGCAAGGAAACCTCAACCACATTATCATTTATTTCACTCTTGGTTTTTGCAATTATGCAACCACTGTTCGGATTACTATCTGATAAAATTGGTCGCAAGCCTTTGTTAATAGGCTTTGGAATTTTAGGGTCGATATGCACCTATCCAATTTTAACAGGACTTGCAGGGGAAACCGACACCACGATGATTTTTCTGCTGATGATTGCCGCACTGATTATTGTTAGCGGCTATACAAGTATCAACGCCGTTGTAAAAGCAGAATTATTTCCTGCAGAAATTAGAGCTTTGGGTGTGGGCTTGCCTTATGCTTTAACAGTTGCCATTTTTGGTGGAACAGCAGAATATTTCGCACTATGGTTTAAAAATATCGGGCACGAATCCTATTTTTATTGGTATGTAAGTGGCTGTATTTTGATTTCTCTAGTTTTATATGCCACCATGAAAGATACCAAACACCATTCGAAAATAGAAGATTAAACTCGGTCTTTTGAGGCCATCCTGAATAAATTTTTGGAGACGATCTATGGGCTAAATGTAATTACTAATCTCAATCAAATTTAAATCAGGATCGCGGAGATAAATCGATACAATTTTGCCATTTGCGCCCGTTCTTTCTACTGGGCCTTCTTCTATTTCAATGCAGTTCTGCTTCAATTCGTTTACAACTTCATCGATATTGGTTTCGGTAATGAAACATAAATCAGCGGTTCCGGGCATAGGCTTAAAAGCTTTAGGTTCGAGCTCGCATCTGTGCTGATGGAGATTTATTTTCTGATTGCCAAATTTTAATGCCTTTCTATCCGCTCCAAAAGTAATAATTTCCATACCCAAAGCTACATTGTAAAATTTGCAGGTGCTTTCTACGTTAGCAACGGTAAGCACCAAATGGTCTAAATTTTTAATCTCCATAATAATTAATAGAACTAAGCTTTATGCTAATTGTTTTAGATTGGGATTATTGATAAAGAATCGATTTTCGAAATTTGGTTAGTGGCGATAATCCTATCACAAAATAGCCAATTTTTATATATTTTTACCATTATGCAAAACCAAGCTCCATTAGCAGAAAGAATGCGCCCTCAAAATTTAAGCGAATATGTTGGGCAACAGCATTTGGTTGGGCCGGGAGCCGTTTTACGTAAGGCAATAGAAAGCAGCCAACTGCCCTCTATGATTTTTTGGGGACCTCCGGGAGTTGGTAAAACAACCTTGGCATATATTATATCTCAAGCTTTAGATCGACCTTTTTTTAACCTAAGTGCAATTAATAGTGGTGTAAAAGACATTCGCGATGTAATTGATAAGGCAGCAGCCCTAAAAGACAGTTTTTTGGGTTTGCCCATTTTATTTATTGATGAGATCCATCGTTTTAGCAAATCTCAGCAAGATAGTTTGTTGGGTGCTGTAGAGCGTGGGCTTGTAACGTTAATTGGCGCAACAACAGAAAATCCATCTTTCGAAGTGATCTCCGCTTTACTTTCTCGATGTCAGGTTTACATTTTAAAATCTCTTACAGAAGAAGAATTGGCTGGATTACTCCAAACTGCCATTAAAAAAGATGCAATTTTAGCGGAGAAGAACATTACGATAAAAGAGCACGAAGCATTAATTCGGCTCTCGGGCGGCGATGCACGCAAACTCTTAAATGTTTTGGAAATTGCCATAAATGGTATTGGAGGCGATAAGATAACCTTAACCAACGAAAACGTTTTGGCTCATGCCCAGCAAAATCTGGCGCTTTATGATAAGGCCGGCGAACAACATTACGATATTATTTCAGCATTTATTAAATCCATCCGTGGAAGCGATCCAAATGCTGCGGTTTACTGGTTGGCCAGAATGATAGAAGGTGGTGAGGATCCATTATTTATTGCCCGGAGACTTCTAATTCTGTCTTCTGAAGATATTGGAAATGCCAATCCAAATGCCTTGCTTTTGGCCAATAATTGTTTTACTGCAGTTAATGTAATCGGTTATCCAGAAGCACGTATCATTCTATCGCAATGCGTAACTTACCTGGCCAGCTCGGTAAAAAGCAATGCTTCATACATGGCAATAAACCAGGCTCAAGCTTTGGTTAAACAAACCGGAAATTTACCAGTACCATTACACATTCGTAATGCACCAACCAAGTTGATGAAAAATATTGGTTATGGAAAAGATTATAAATATTCGCACAGTTACGAAGGAAATTTTGAAGCTCAGGAATACCTGCCTGATGAAATTAGTGGAAAAAAACTATACGATCCAGGTAAAAACCCAGCCGAAGAAAAACTGAGAGAAAAACTGAAACAAAACTGGAAAGACAAATATAATTATTGATGTAACATTTTTTGAGAAACGGATACTAATAACCAAACAAGACTAAACTATATGCTAAGTACTTTTTTAAGCCATCAAAGAAAATCCTTTTGGCGTTCGCGGAACCGAGGCAGTAGCATTGCCACTCAGATCATTCTGGGGTTTTTTATGCTTTACTTTTTGGCAATCGCCATTGGCGCTGGATTCAGTATGCCGTTCTTGCTTCCGAAAATTTTTCCAAATCAAGATGCCATTAAAAGTTTTAACGGCTTAATTCTGTATTATTTCGCATTCGATTTTATAATGCGTTTACAGCTCCAAGAGTTGCCAACCATGAGCATTATTCCTTATCTGCATTTAAAAATTAAGAAAAGCCAGATTATCAGTTTCTTAAACATCAAGGCACTTTTCTCTGCATTTAACCTTTGGCCTTTCTTTTTATTTCTTCCTTTTATTTTTATGAGGATTGCAGGAGCTTATGGCGTATTTCCAACATTAATGTATATCGTTTCGATATTTTCAATTGCAATTTTTAACAATTACTTTGTATTGTACATTAAAAGAAAAACCATTACAAACGTGTTGTACACGGGTATTGGCTTATTGGTTATCGCTGGATTTGCTGCTTTAGAATACTTTAAGATTATTTCGATAATGGCTGGCTCCGATTATGTATTTAGAACCATTGCCAAATATCCATATCTGGGTTTCGCTTTTACCATCATTACATTTTTAATTTTTAAGATCAACTCTAATTTTCTGGCAAAAAATCTTTATACAGAAGAATTAAGCAGTAAGCAAGAGAAAAAAGTAAGTACAGATTATGCCTTCTTAAATCGATTTGGTAAAGTAGGCGAGTTGGCGGCTTTAGAGCTTAAACTCATTCTTCGCCATAAACGTTCGCGTTCTTCGGTAATTTTAGGCTTCTTTTTTCTTTTGTATGGTTTCTTGTTTTACAAAACCCCAGCCATTGATGGAGATAAATTTGGACAGATGATGTTCGGTGCAATCTTCATGACCGGCGTTTCCATTATCATTTATGGTCAGTTTATGTTTGCTTGGCAAAGTTCACATTTCGACGGCCTACTGAGCGCTAAAATTAACTTTAAGGATTTTATTAAAGCCAAGTTTCTGCTTTTTACAATTGCATCAACAATCATTACTGTTTTGGCAAGTTTCTATGGGTTTTTAAGTCCGAAGTTGTTGCTTTTACAGTTGGCCGCTTATTTATATAATATCGGTTTCGGAACTGTTATCGTGCTTTATATGGCAACATTAAACTATAAACGATTGGACATTACTAAAGCTGCGAGTTTTAACTATCAAGGAACCAGTGCTACTCAGTTTTTGTTAATATTTCCTTATGCATTGATTCCAATATTGCTTTATCTTCCCTTTGGAAAGATGGATATGCCGTATTGGGGATTAACAGTAGTTGCTTTATTCGGATTGATCATGCTGATGTTAAGAGGCTTCTGGGTAAACTTCATAACCAATAAATTTGAAAAGAAACGATATAAAATAGCCGAAGGCTTTAGAGAATAATTATGATTTTAGAAGTAAAAAATTTGAAAAAGGTTTATGGCGATAAAACCGTTGTAAACATAGAACACGTACAAATAGAACCAGGCGAAACCATTGGTTTGGTTGGAAACAATGGAGCGGGTAAAACCACTTTTTTTAGGATGCTTTTAGATTTAATACGCCCAACTGAAGGCGAAGTATTATCTAAGGGAGAAAACGTTATGCATAGCGATAACTGGAAAAATTATACAGCCTCTTTTTTAGATGAAGGTTTTTTAATTGATTATTTAACCCCTGAAGAATACTTTATTTTTATTGGTAGCCTACACAATTTAAGCGTGGCAGACGTATCTTCTTACTTAACTCAGTATAACGAATTTTTTAATGGCGAGATTTTAAGCAGTGGCAAATACATTCGCGATTTTAGTAAGGGAAATCAAAATAAGGTTGGCATTGCAGCAGCGTTAATGCAGAAACCGGAAATCTTAATATTGGATGAGCCCTTTGCCAATTTAGATCCAACAACCCAAATCCGATTGAAAAAATTACTGAAGGAACACCCAGGGAATATGACCACATTTATTTCTAGCCACGATTTAAATCATGTTACCGATGTTTGTAATCGCATTATTTTGGTAGAAAAAGGTCAGGTAATTAAAGATTTTAGAACAGATGAAAATACATTGAAAGAGCTTGAAAGCTATTTCTCTGCATAGTTTTTGTACTAAGAATGATACATTTAAAAGAGTGCCCCAAAAAAGGCACTCTTTTTTTTGCTCAAAAATTATTCTTACTAGCTCTATTGTGCGGAAATCAAAATAATATCATACATGATGGTTTTTTGGCATTGTGTTTGAATAGAATGGATAGAATTATAAATCTAGATTATTATGAGTATTTCAAAAGTAAGAATAGCGACACTAAGTATAGGATTAGCAGTTGGTTCAATGGCGTTCCAGAGTTGTGATAGTTTAACAAAAACACAAAAAGGAGCAGGTATCGGCGCTGCAGCGGGTGGAGTAATTGGAGCATTAATCGGCAAAAAAGCTGGTAATACTGCAGTAGGTGCTTTAATTGGTGGTGCTATTGGAGGAACTGCTGGAGCATTTATTGGTCGTAGAATGGATAGACAGGCAGCTGAAATTCAAAAAGCAATTCCAAATGCAGAAGTTATCCGTGAAGGTGAAGGTATTATTGTAAAATTTGATAGTGGTATTCTTTTCGACTTCGATAAAACAGCATTAAAAGATGCAGCTAAAACGAACGTTCAGAGTTTGGCTTCTTCTTTAAATCAATATCCTGATACCGATATTAAAATTATTGGGCATACAGACAATAAAGGAACAGAAGTTTACAACCAAGGTTTATCAGAAAGAAGAGCAGCCGCGGTTAAGGCTTATGCAGTTTCTCAAGGCGTACCTGCATCGAGATTAGTAACCATTGGTAAAGGATTTGCAGAGCCAATTGCTGATAATGAAACAGATGCCGGTCGTGCTGCGAACCGTCGTGTAGAAATCGTAATTGTTGCAAACGATGCTTTAAAAGCTACTGCACAAAAACAAGGATAATATTTGCAAATTCCCTCTACCTATGAGGTCATTATATAGCCAAACCCCGATGCATTGCATTGGGGTTTTTTAGTTTTAATCGGCTTACACGTATTCCCAAACTTTCGGAGGGAAATCTTTAAAATGGTTCAAAGATTTCTCCACTGCGGTCGAAATGACGACATCTAGTGTTCTCTATAAAAATTCTATGTATTCTATGTTAAAATTTATAGAAAAAATCCTCATCACTATCGATACATATTAAGAATAAATATCTGCGAAATAACTTACCACCAAAGATTTCATTAGAAGCTCTTGCTCCAACATGGTATAAGGCGGAATCGGTTTAATCAATTTCCAATGAGGCCAACCATCCTGATCTACACCTTCGAGTTCGTAAAAATCCATTTCGCTTAAAAGTCTGCAGGTTGCAATATGCATTAACTCTTCTTTTTGGCGCTTGCTATATTTCTTCGCTCCTTTGCCCAATTCCTGTACACCAATTAAAAAAAGCATCACTTTTAAATCAGGAAAATCCGAATCAAACTCTTTTGCAATTCGTTCTTGTAAAACTTTCCACTTGGCATTAATCTCCGACGGTTTCATAGAAAGCAAAGATAGTGTAAAAAGGTTTAAGGCTTAAAGTAAAAGGTTTATGGTTTGATGCAAAACATAAAACCATTATTGTATTTTTGATCACATTACATACATATGGATACGAATTCAAATAAAATAATTACAACAGGATTAATGGCCTACGGCATGTCTGGAAAGGTTTTTCATGCGCCTTTTTTAAATGCGCATTCTGGCTTTAACTTAAAGGCAATTACCGAGCGCAATCAAAAAAAAGCGCAAGAAGATTACCCAAATGTGATCAGTTACAACAGCATTGACGAATTGCTTAACGATTCGGAAATAGATTTAATCGTAATCAACACACCAAATAATCTACACTATGAACATGCTAAATTGGCTTTGCAAAACGGTAAGAATATTTTGGTAGAGAAACCTTTTACCGCAACATCGGCACAAGCGAAAGAGCTTTTTGAACTTGCCGATCAGGTAGGTAAGCAAATTTTCTTTTATCAAAATCGCCGATGGGATAGTGATTTTGCTTCAGTAAAAAAAGTTTTAGCAAGCAATAAACTAGGCAAGTTAATTGAAATGCATCTGAGATATGATCGTTATAGAAACGTAATCGGACCGAAAGCATTTAAGGAAAACCCTGTGGAAGCAAGTGGACTGTTGTACGATTTAGGACCACATCTTTTAGATCAGGTGATTAGTTTATTCGGAAAACCGTTGAATTACCATAAAGTAACAGGAAAAAATAGAGTGGGCACTTTGGTTGATGACTATTTCACCATTCAGTTAAACTATCCAGATAGCGTTAACATTTTTGTAACCTCGAGCATGTTGGTGGTAAATCCGCAGGCCGCATTTGTGTTGCATGGAATAGATGGGAGTTTTGTAAAACAAAGAGCCGATATTCAGGAGGAACAATTATTAGCTGGAATAAAACTTACAGATGATGGCTATGGAATTGAACTTAATGGCAAAGAAGGACATTTAACTACAATCGATGCCGAAGGAAATAAATCAGAAGAAATTATTCCATCAGAAATTGGAAGCTATTTGCCACTTTTCGAAGCCGTTTATCAAGCTTTGGTAAATGATAAACCATATCCAGTTACAAGAGAAGATGTACTCACTCAGTTGGAAATTATAGAAAGTTAGCCCGAGCAAATTTAATATCAATATTTTCAACTTAAATCAGCGTAATTATAACCTATGAATTCATTGCCGTTTGCTTATCTAATCCCAATTTTTATCCTCACATTATACTTCATTCTTCGAAAAAAGAAACCTGCCATCGAGCCGCTGACAGAAACTGATAAAAAGATTTTAGATGACTATGTTGGTTATTATCACAATTTGGATTCTACAGAAAAATTAAGATTTGAACAAAAAATCGCTGAATTTTTCAGCACTGTAAAAATCGAAGCTGTTGAATTGGAAATGACAACTTTAGATGAACTTTTAATTGCCTCCAGCGCTGTAATTCCAATATTTGGTTTTGAAGATTGGCAATATAAAAACTTAAGCAGTGTGTTATTATATCCAGATACATTTAATAAAGATTTCCAGTTTGAAGGTGGCGAAAGAAATATAATGGGCATGGTTGGCAGTGGCTATATGAACGGGCAAATGATTTTATCTCGATCTGCATTGAGACACGGTTTTTCTAAAAGTGCGGGAAAAGAAAACACCGCTATCCACGAATTTGTACACCTATTGGATAAATCTGATGGCGCAACTGATGGCGTTCCAGAAAATTTATTGAGCCATGAATACACTTTGCCGTGGATTAAGATGATGCATGAAGAGATTGAGAAAATTGAAGATAACAAATCGGATATTAATCCTTATGCCATAACCAACCAGGCTGAATTTTTTGCTGTTGTTTCTGAATATTTTTTCGAAAAGCCAGAGCTTTTAAAAGATAAACACCCAGATTTGTATCAGGCTTTAAGCCGAATATTTGCTCAAAACCCAGCCGGATCAAATTAACAAAAACTAATTTTTAAGATGAGAATATTAACAACCCTAATTTGCTTTTTTCTAATAACAAGCACTTTCGCCCAAAAAGTTTACATTCTAAAACAGAATTATCCGATAGGGAAAAAGTACGATTATAATCTTACTTCAAACCAAATTGTTAAACAAAAAATTGGTGATCAAAATGTAAATCTTAGTCAGGAAATTGGTACCGATTACACTTTTGATATTGCTGGCGACAAAGCAGGCGATAAAACCATCAAAGTTATTTACAATAAAATCCGCATGAAATCTAGTGGGATGGGAAATACCTTAACTATGGATTCTGACTCTCAGGAACCAGGTAAGCCTAACCCCTTTAGTGGTTTAAAAGGTGCATCTTTCGAAATGATTTTTGGTGCAAATGGAAGCATAAAATCTGTTAACGGAATAGAAAAAATGCTGGATAATATGGCATCTAAAATGACTACAGATACCAGTCAGATAAAGGCAATTAAAGCTTCTTTAGGTAAACAGTTCAGTGCAGAAGGAATGAAACAGACAATGGAATCATCGTTTAAGATTTATCCTGATAAACCTGTTAAAATTGGCGATAGCTGGACGGTTGATACCAAAATGCAGATGACCATGCCAATTGAAACGATAACGATCTATACTTTAAAATTGGTTAAAGATGGTATTGCTTTTCTAAATGTAAACGGAAATCTAATTTCTAAAGGAAGTTTTGATTCTATGGGAACTAAAATTGATACCGACTTAAAGGGAACAAATTCTGGAGATATGCAGATAGATCTTAAAACCGGTCTGGTTTTAAGCAGTCATTTGCGCTTGGAAATGTACGGAACCATGAAAGCCAAGGACCAAAATATCGATTTCGATATGGAAGGCATTAATCAGATTACAGGTAAGGAAATTAATTAACTTTCCATTTATCAAACGTTCCTACGGAACGAAAAAAATACTACGAAATTTTTTTTACCCGGCAAACGTCCCGATGGGACGAGCGTTAATGAGAAACAATAAGTTGGGCTTGAATGATTGTTGTTTTATTCAAAGATTTGATCAAAGGTTCATAAATGAAGAAAAAGAATATTTTGAATTTTGCTTCCCAGCAAACGTTCCGATGGGACGAGCGTTGATGTAAATTATGCGGAATATTCAGTGATTTTATAAATGTTGCTGAGTAAAAAATCTGCATGATTTTCCTATCAAACAAATTTATTCACGAGACATGTTTTAATGAGGAAGCTTATCATTGGATTTGAATCATCTTAATATTATTCAAAGATTTGATCTCTAAGGTTCATACAGGAAGAAAAAAATATTGCGAATTTTCCAGCCCAGCAAATGTCCCGATGGGACAAGCGTTAATATAAATTATTTGGTTTATTCAGTGATTTTATAAACGTTACTGAATAAAAAAAATCTGCATGAGTTTCCTATCAAGCAAATTTATTCACGAGACATGTTTTAATGAGGAAGCTTATCATTGGATTTGAATCATCTTAATATTATTCAAAGATTTGATCAAACATTCATATGGAAGAAAAAAAATCGAATTTTCCAGCCCAGCAAACATCCCGATGGGACGGGTGTTAATGAGAAACACTGTGTTGGGTTTGAATGTTGCTGTTTTATTCAAAGATTCATACAGGAAGAAAAAAATCTACATTGTTTTTCTATCAACAAACATCCCTACCGACTAAATTTCTAAAACTGTTTAGATTTTTGCTCGTCCCATGGGGACGTTTGCTGGGTAGCATTTCCGCCACACATAGAATAATACGTTCCATTAGGAACGTTTGATCTTTTGCAACGATTCTATAAGCTTCCAGTTAAAGCGACAAGGAACTCAGTAGGAATTTCAATATGTGGAATATGTCCACACGCCTCAAATTCTACAATTTTTGCTCCGGGTATTTTAGCTGCGGTCTGCTTACCCAAAAATTTATATTGACCGTGTAATGTTTGTTGATCTGCAGATAAAAGTCCTTTGCCAACAATTGTTTTATCCTCTTTTCCGATAAATAAAATGGTTGGTACTTTTAGGTTTTGAAATTCATAAACAACAGGTTGCTCATAAATCATGGTATAGGTTAATGCTGCAACTTTAGCCCATCTTGGGTAATCGGCACTAAAAGTTACGCCACCGGCAACGCCAACTAAATTTTCATATTCTGGTTTCCAATACGTAAAATAAGAGCTTTGGTAATATTTCCGAACACTTTCAGCAGTAGTTTTAAGTTCGGTTTGATATTGTTGTTCGGTGGTTGTGTAAGGAACAAAGGTTTTATAATCTTCCAACCCGATAGGATTTTCGAGCAATAATTTTTCAGTTTTATCCGGATACATTAATGCAAAGCGAGTGGCGAGCATTCCGCCCATGCTATGGCCTAAAACCGAAGCCTTTTGTACACCCAAAGTATCTAACAATTTCTTGTTCCAGTAAGCCATTTGATGAAAGCTATAGTGGATAAATGGTTTGGATGATTTTCCAAACCCAATCTGGTCAGGAGCAATAACTCGATACCCAACTGCAGTTAACGCCTTAATCACATTTCCCCAATAATACCCACCAAAATTTTTTCCGTGGAAAAGAATCACCGTTCTGCCGTTTGGAGCGATAGTTGGCGCTACATCCATATAAGCCATTTTAATATCCTGTCCTTCCGTATTGATCGGGAAATATTTGACAGGATAAGGGTATTTTACATTCTCAAGTGTGATAGACAGAGTATCAATTTTTTGTGCCTTAGTGTAATTGGAAATAATTAGGGAAACTGCAATTAATAGGAAAAGTCTTTTCATAATTAAAATTTATTATATCGAATATCAAAAGCGATGTGGCCTAATTTAATACTTAATTTATACTTTTGATCAACCAAATAGATTAAAAACCATGCCCGTTTTTTACATCAGCAAATCGCCATTAACAATATGCTTGCCATCAGAAATTGTAGAAAATAACAAAGCAATTGCGTTAAGCGAAAGCTGTAAAGCGACTTGAAAAATGTAGAAATTACCTTAATGATAAGTTAAAGCAACATACCGATCCGATTTATGGCCTACACATCGGTTTTGGCTATTTGTAAAATGTAAAAGTAGAGCAAGAAAATTTAACCAAACTTCAACACAATTTATTGCTTTCTCATGCCTGCCGAACGGGTGAAGAAGTACCAAAATAGATTGTAAAGTTAATGTTGCTTTTAAAAAATTCAATCGTTGAGTTCCAGATTTTCGGGAATTGCTTTAAAAACAGTACAGCGTTTGTCGATTTTTAGAATGAAAATATTTTGGCAATTGTTTACACTCAGGGGTCTTTAGATGCGTCCGGATATTTGGTCTGCTAACGCATTTGACCTTGCCATTAACTGGCGAGGAAGAAGAGGATTAAATACGAATTAGCCTAATAAAGGACAGCTAATTTATGAAGACATATGTTTTATATCCTTAAGAAACCTGCGATTCATTTACAAATCGCAGGTTTTTTAGATTAATTTTTAAAAAGCTGTTTTAAATTAGCTACTGGTGCTTGAATTTTAGTGTGATCAGAGATCTTGCCAGAGAGATTGTTAATGTTAATATTGTTGATTACAACTTCAGCCGTATCTGTTGTGTTTACGGATAAATTTTTAATGCTATATCTATCTTTTGCATTTTCATCTCCGTTGAGTCCAATTTGCGAAACCCCTTTCGTATTGATGATTAAATCCTGATAAGAATGGCCATCGCTAGAAAAATTTGAATTGATTAAGTTAATGGTCAATTTGCCGATTTTGGTATCGTTTACCGTTCTAATCACATTGCCACGATTATCATTAGTCGTAATCCCGCCAGAGAGACTAAAAGACTGGACTTTGCTCATATTGGCCTCAAGAGAATCTGAGGTAGCGGTAACAACTAGCAAATCTGAATTAGAAACATTTATTTTCTTAAACTTTGGAGCATAAATACTAATTGGAATTTGATTCCCACTATATGGATTCCCTTTTATTGTAATGTTTAAAATTCCTTTGTCATCAACATCAAAGTTGAAATAATCTTTAGCGTATTCCGGAATTTTTATACCTGATACATCAGAATTATTTAAGTGAATTTCTAAACGAAGATTTTTTGCATCATAAACATTTACGTAATCAAATGGCTTTGAAATTGGAATGGCCATTCTCTGAGCAGATTTTTTATTAAATGGTTCATTGTTTATTTCCTGCTTAGAAATATAGTCTTCGTGTACTACATATTTGTAGTTAATTTTAATATTTATTGCAATTGCTATAATCGGTACAATGATTAATAATAGAGCAAGAACGATTAATAATTTGTTGCTTGTTTTCATATTTTAAGCGTTAAAATTTTCTTTAACAAAGGTTTCATATTTGGTTTTCAGTTCGTCAAAACCAATGTTCAATAAATAAATATTTCTAAATACTACCGGTAATTCATCATCCATGAACTGAACTTTTCTATAGCTTTTTACTCCATCTATAGCATTCTCCGCTACGAAAAAGCCTATTCCCCTTTTATTGTTGATGATGTTTTTGTTTTGTAGTAATTCGTATGTGCGCATAACGGTATTCGGGTTTACTTCTAGCTCTACAGCCATTTCCCTAACCGAAGGCACTTTTTCGTCGGCTTTCCATTTCCCTAGTAAAATATGCTCGCAAACATATTCTGCTATTTGAAGGTATATTGCCTTGTTATCTCTAAATTCCATTTTTATACCTTTTTAAATTATACTTCTTTCTCTTTTAGGCGAACATAAGTAATCACCCAAAAAAACAATGACAGTATAACAGACGAAACAAATATGATTGTAAACGCAATCTTTTCGTTGTTTTGAGAATCCGTAATCTGAACCATGTTCTCGCCAATTCTCGATACAGAAAGGTAAACGATGTACATAATAATTGCCACAGAAATTACAACCGAAACTGCGGTTTTAATGTAATGAAAGCGGTTAAAGTATACCGATCCCAGCAAAAAAATGCTTGTTACCAAAAATGGAAGAAATGAGAATCCTCTGTATTCTTCAAAATCCATTTCATTATTGAGTAGTTGGGCGTAGGCGTGATAGACAGTAGGAATTTTTCCTATCTGAACTGGACCGTATTTATATGGGAATGAGCTAAAAGTGCTATCTAAATATTTGCAGAAAGCAAAATCAGTAATGTAGAAAATAACCAGATAACTTGCCACGCTTAATATGGCTGTGTAAAATACACCCGCTAAAAATTTCTCGAAAGTTGATGATGGTGTCATTAAATCGATTATCGCTTTCGATTTTTGCCCAAGATTACTAAAATAGCTACTGGCTACTATGCTAATGAATAAGAAACCTACGATTCCAAAAATGGGATATCTAAATCTCAAACTGATATATCCGGAATCCATTTCAGGGAGTCCATCATGTGCCTTGGGGATATTAAATGCATAAAACCCAATCAATACACCAAAAATTACAATCAAGCTTAATAAGTAAATCTTGCCAAAATCTAACCATTGTCTTCTCAGCAATAGGCCAAATCTATTTATGTTAAATGTGTTGTTCATGTTGGGAGATTAATTAAATAGGGGTTTAAATTTGATTTTTTCCGCAAGGATGGCGTTAAATAAAAGCTCCATATCCAGCTTGCTTTCTTCTTGATGATAATTTGGCATAACGGCATTGTAACCGGAAAGTGATGGCTCTGCATAAATGATGCTTTCATCAATTTCTTTAACTCTTTTGAAAGTTAATTTCTCTGTAATTTCTTGTACCGAAGCTTTCAAAGCCACGTCATTTTCATCAAGCATAATTACGGTATCGATCAGGTTATCCAAATCCCTAACCTGATGGGTAGAAATAATAATGCAACGATCTTCTGTCATCGCTGAAGCCATGATTTTTCTAAACTGTGCTTTCGAAGGGATATCCAAACCATTTGTGGGTTCATCCATAATGATGAGATTAGCTTGAGTTGCAAGTCCAAAAGCAATGATTACCTTTTTTTTTTGGCCATAACTCATGTTAATCAACTTCTGACTTACAGGAATATCAAACTCCTTTAAGAGATTGCCAAAATATTGATGATCGAATTTTTTATAGAAAGGAGCATTGGCCCTTACATAAGCATCGATTTTTACCGAAGGCAAATAAAATTCCTCAGGAATGAAACAGATCTGCTCCAATAGTGCAGGTTGTCTCTTTGCGGGATTAAACCCCATAACGTCTAAAGCTCCGCTTTGCGCATAAACTAAACCTGCTATGTTTTTTAATAAACTAGATTTACCCGCCCCGTTTTTTCCAAGCAAGCCATAAATATGGCCATTGCTTAGTTGCATACTCATGTTTTTGAACAAAGGCTTATGCTTGCTGTAACCAAAATTAAGATTGTTAATTTTTATCATATCTACTGTATTAGTTAAATAATACACTAAAGTATATTCTATTTTAATCACCTCCAAATTATTTGTGAAATAATTTTTTAAAGCTTCCAGTTTTTATAACGGGCTTGTAAAATATGATTTAATATTTATTGCGTTAAAACATCCTTAACGCAGAGATTGTATGTTTGTATAAAGAAAAATCATCATGTCGAAATTATTTTCCCCATTAAAACTTAAAGACCTAACCTTAAAAAATAGAATTGTAATTTCACCCATGTGCCAATATTCGGCGGTTGATGGATTTGCAAACGATTGGCACCTTGTACATTTGGGAAGCCGTGCAGTGGGTGGCGCAGGACTAATTATTCAAGAAGCCTCTGCAGTAACAGCGGATGGAAGAATTACTTATGCCGATTTGGGGATTTGGAAAGATGAACATGTAGAAAAGCTTAAACAGATAGTTTCTTTTATCCATCAAAATGGAGCCATAGCAGGAATTCAATTGGCGCATGCGGGTAGAAAAGCCAGTTGCGATGTGCCTTGGGAAGGTGGTGAACAAATTGCCGAAGGAGAGAAAAGCTGGTTGCCCGTAAGTGCTTCTCCCATTCCATTTAAACAAGGGCAGGTAATTCCGCACGAACTCAGCATTAAAGAAATTCAGGATGTGGTTTTTGCCTTTAGGGCAGCGGCGCAACGGGCAAAGGATGCGGGCTATAAAGTAGTGGAAATCCATGCGGCACACGGATATTTATTGCACCAGTTTTTTAGTCCGCTGAGTAATAAACGCACCGATATATACGGTGGAAGTTTCGAAAATCGCATTCGTTTTACTATTGATGTGGTAGAAGCTGTACAATCTGTTTGGCCTGAAGAACTGCCAATTTTTGTTCGTATTTCTGCTACAGACTGGACTGAAGGCGGTTGGGATGAAAATGATTCGGTTCAATTGGCTGCGGTTTTAAAAGATAAGGGTGTCGATTTAATTGATACTTCTTCTGGTGGAAATGTACCTGATGCAAAAATTCCTGCTGGACCAAATTATCAGGTTCCTTTTGCTGATAAGATTAGAAACGAAATTGGGATTTACACGGGTGCCGTAGGTGTTATTGTAGAAGCACACCAAGCGGAAGAAATTTTAGAACAGGGAAAAGCCGATCTAATTTTCATTGCTAGAGAATCTTTACGAGATGCTTATTTCCCAACGCATGCGGCTCAAATTTTGGGTGATGAAACAGAATGGCCAAACCAATATGTTAGGGCAAAAAGAGAAATTTTTAAGAAGTAGTTTTTATTCTTAAGCCACAGATTTACAGATTAAAAATAATAATCTGTGAATCTGTGGCTATTTTTTACTTAATCCGTAATTGCTGGCTATCCATAATTGATGACTCACCAACCTTTACAAAAAACTTAACTAACTGATTTGGTCCGTGTGTCTCGGACCAAGGAATAGAATTTGCAAGTCGAGCTTGGAGCATTTATAAGAATGGCTAATCAAAAGAAAGATTTAAGGAATAGGATTTACAATTAAGCCACAGATTTACAGATTAAAAATAATAATCTGTGAATCTGTGGCTATGTTTTTACCTAATCCGTAATTGCCGGCTCGTTTGATGAAATCTATATGCAACTCTGGATAAGCAGCTGCAAACAGAAAACATTTGTCCTTCGACAAGCTCAGACTTGCATGACAGACATTGTTTAAAATAAAAAAAGCGGGACTGATCTTTCGATTAGCCCCGCAACTATTTTCCAAGAAGGCATCTTGAAAATGAAGTACATTGATTATTTTACCAAAGTAAAGGGTACATATAACCCAAAGGTGATGTTTCTGCCTGTATTGTAAACACCAAGATTTGGATTTTCCTGATCAAAACGACCTGGTTTAAATCTGCTCAAAGCATCATAATATTTTTGATCCAACAAATTATTTGCAGAAACCGATAATTTAATCGGCTGTTTGCCCAAATTAAAAGTAGCACCTATTCCTGCATTTAGCAAGGTATAACCACTCGTTGGTGTTTCAAAAACATCATCAACACGGGTTTGTTTAAAGGCCGAATTTATACCCACAGATAAGTAAGCATCATTTGTTCCTTTTAACTTAGGCTCAAAGCGCAATTCGTTTCTTAAAGTTCCGGCGGGGATAAATGAAAGCGGCTTGCCCAAAGTATTGTTTTGGGCATGTACATATCCGAACGTATTTTCGAAATGGATAAATGGAACGGGGTGAATGGTTAAACTGGCCTCAGCACCATATAAATTTGCGTTTACCTGACCATAACGATAAAGGGCATAATCTGTTCCATCTACGTTTCTTAACTCACCGTTATTAGATGCATAAATATAATTGTGGATATAGTTGTTGTACACACCAGCGCTTGCACTCACAATTTTTCCTTCGTACTCTAAAGTTGCATCTATTTGATAACTGCGTTCCGGACTTAAATTAGCGTTACCGATTTCATATCTAAATGTTCCTTCATGCACACCATTTGAACCTAATTCTGCTGGATTTGGCGCACGAAATGCTGAACCTGCATTGGCTTTAAAATTCCATTCCTCGTTAAACTGGTGGGTAAAGCCTAGGGCGCCACTCACGTTAGAAAACTTGTTTTGAAAAGGTGCAAAAAGTTCTTCGCCATCTTCCAAAAGTTGTTTTCCATTGTTTTTACGGAAATCGTAGCGGGCACCAATGCTAAAAGTATTCTTGTCCCAATTTTTCTTCGCAAAGGCAAAAACACCCAAACCAAAAGTATCGTAGGCGGGAATTAAAAATTCTGTTCCCTTATTTTGGCTGTGCGCATCATCAAGGCTTAAACCAAAAACAGGTTGCCATCCGTTGTTTTCGTGGATATAGTATTTTAAATCTGCGTTGTAAGTTTTAAGATCGAAAAATAGAGCCGGGTCTGGTCCATCCAATTCACGGCGTTGATTTTGCTGATAGCCAAAATCGGCCTTTAAGTTTCCATCTCCCAAAATAAAGTTATTGTTTAAAGCAATTTTAAAATGCCTAATGTCTTGACGGGGATATTCCAAATCACGATTTTTATAATCATCGTTGGTAAAAGCATCGCCATCTTCCTTAACAAAATTTCCGTTGGCATCTAAAGTAGGCTCGTAAAAACCAATGTTATTACGGAAATTAGATACGTTTAAATAGGTGTAACCCCAGCTTTTATTTAAGCCAACCATTCCGCTTAAATCCGTTTCATTAAAACCAGAGTTGGGAAAATATTCCGTAGGTGTTTTAAATGAGTATGCGTTTTTGTAGGTTCCTCTTGCTCTCCAAACAAATCCATTCTCGTTTCCATTTAGCATTAATGAGTTGGCTGTAAGTCCGTTGTTTGTAGAATAATTGGTGATAAACTCGCCTTTAACCTGTCCTTCTGGCGCAGTGCTTGGCTCTAGTAAGTTAATTACACCACCCAGTGCATCAGATCCATACATTAATGATGCGGCACCACGTAAAACCTCAACACGATCTGATTTAAACTGATCAATCTCAATTCCGTGCTCGTCGCCCCATTGCTGTCCTTGCTGTTTAATTCCATCATCTAAGGTTACAATTCGGTTGTAGCCCAAGCCCCTAATAACAGGTTTTGAAATGGATGGCCCTGTGGTAATTTGCGATACACCGGGGATTCTAGTTAAAGCATCGATTAAATTTGTAGAAGGCTGTAAAAGCTGATCTTTACCAACCACCGCAGATGAAGCGCTGTTTCTTTTGCTGGTACTGCTTATTAAACTGCCTGTAATTACAATTTCCTTAGTTTCGATTGCTGTTGGCTGAAGTGCAAATTCTAAACTATTCGCAGAGGTAAGATTGACTACCTGAGTAGCCGTTTTGTATCCTACGTAATGAACTTCTACCAAGTATGTTCCCTTAGCAGGAAGATTGTTCAAAGTAAATTCACCATCGTTATTGGTTACTGCGGTAACTTTTAAATCAGGTATAAAAATAGTAGCGCCAGGTAAAGTTTGTTTATTGCTGGCATCGATAACCTTGCCCTTAATGTCTTTTAAAACAGATGCAAAAGCAGTACTGCTTAATAATGTATATAGAATTACAAAGCCTATAAGCTGTAATTTTTTCATAATAATAGAATAACGTAAAATGATATGGATTGCCAAAAAGAGAAGTCGCTACAAGTGGAGGCATCTTTTTTAGAATCTCATAAATAAAATAAAATGGTTAATTGAAAACACTCAGAAAGTGTTTTATGGCTAAAGAATTAAACCAAAGGAGGACCGCGTAAACAGGTACGCTTTATTTCGGTATAGGCACTTTTTAACACTGGTTCTGTTTGACCAAATATTTTTACGGAAAGAAATATCTTGTAAATATTGTGTGCCTGAACGTAGTTTTTTTCGAAACCCGCATTACAAATTAAACAATTATCGGCATGTGCTTGAACATGGCTAACGTGTTTACAGTTAACTTCTTTTGGTACAGAAGGCAGGGCTTGGTGATGATGCAATAAACTCCACGGCGTTAAGGCAATGGCAAAAACCATCAGCATTACTGCAGATAGTAAACGGTTTATGTTTTGTTTATGCTTTTTCAACGCCTCAAAAGTAGCAAATACTATTCAATTATATATATTTGAAAAGTAACATTGCTTTTATAGTGCCTAAGATTATGTTAGAATCCCAACTTACAAGATTTTCTCTCAAATGATCCTGAATATTCACCCTTATCTTTAAAGATTAACGATTTGTAGATAGATAGCTTTCTGCAATTTTTGTACTTTTGCGGCTATGTCAGTTATTAAACCCTCGTTAGCAAAAGGTACCCGCGATTTTTCGCCAGTCGAAATGGTAAAACGTAATTTTATTTATGATACCATTAAAACGGTTTTCAAAAAATATGGTTACGCAGAAATTCAAACGCCAAGTTTTGAAAATCTTTCTACTTTAACCGGTAAATATGGCGATGAGGGGGATAAACTGATTTTTAAGATTCTGAATAGCGGGGAGTTCTTAAAGGATGCAAAGAAAAAATCTTTCGATTTTGCAGAAGAAGAAAATAGCAATAAACTGATTTCATTAATTTCCGAAAAAGCCCTTCGCTACGATTTAACCGTTCCTTTCGCCCGTTACGTGGTGATGCACCAGCACGAAATAACTTTGCCCTTCAAACGTTTTCAGGTACAGCCGGTTTGGCGTGCAGATCGCCCTCAGAAAGGAAGATATAGAGAATTTTACCAATGCGATGTTGATGTTGTAGGTTCAGAAAGTTTATTAAACGAAGCCGAATTTATCCTTATTTATAACGAAGCTTTAAGCAGATTGGGCTTAAAGGATTTCAGTATAAAAATTAACAATAGAAAAATTTTATCAGGCATTGCCGAGATTATAGGTAAACCAGATTTAATTATCGATATGACGGTTGCCATCGATAAGCTTGATAAAATAGGTTTGGATGGGGTGAGTAAAGAACTGCTAGAACGTGGCTTTACGGAAGCAGATTTGGAAAAACTTCGTCCGGTTATTTTATTGGAAGGTACAAACGAAGAAAAGTTAGCCAGCTTGAAAGAAGTTTTGGCTTCATCGGAGACTGGATTAAAAGGAGTTGCCGAAATAGAGCAGGTTTTTGAATACGTAAATGACTTAATTGCCTACAGTTTACCACTTACAGCCAAGTTAGAACTGGATATTACCTTAGCCCGCGGATTGAACTATTACACGGGCTGTATTTTCGAAGTAAAGACTAACGAGGTTGCCATGGGCAGTATTGGCGGTGGCGGTCGTTATGATGATTTAACCGGTATGTTTGGGTTAAAGGATTTAACCGGAGTGGGCGTTTCTTTTGGTGCCGATCGTATTTACGATGTTTTGGAAGAACTGAATCTTTTCCCGGCATCGGCTGAAGTTGGAACGAAAGTATTGATCAGCAATTTCGATTCAGAAGCCGAAAAATACGCCTTACCAATTTTACAGCAGTTTAGAACCGCAGGTATCTCTGCAGAATTATATCCGTCATCCGCAAAACTAAAAAAGCAAATGGCTTATGCCGATGCTAAAAAAATCCCTTATGTAATTTTAGTTGGTGGCGATGAAATGGAAAGTGGAGCGCTTACTTTAAAGGATATGCAAAGCGGAGAACAAAAGAAATTGAGTACTTTGGCTATTTTGGATTTATTAAAATAGATAATTTGTTGATAATGGATTACAAATCCATATTGTCCTTGAGTACGCGATGCGCTCTGCTAACATCTCGAGCAGCAAGTAACGAACAAGCTTTTACTTGATTTTTTGTCTTGGCCAGACGGGCTCTTTTCTTTTTGATTTCAAAAAGAAACAAAAAACACCGGCTGAAAATTTTTGTATTAAAGTCAGTACTGAGGCTTGGATAATGGATACCCAAAAATTTGTTAGGCCGGCTAAGAGCAGAACGAAGATACAGTGGTTTTGCAAGGTGCCTAAAAAACTATTAGGGGAATTCCCCTCTTGCAGAGGCAGCCTGAAAGGCGGGGTGTTATAATAGCAGTTCAATGGTACCACTTGTTTTTCTTTCGTTGTAAGATTGCTTCGTGCCTCGCAATGACGAAAGATCATAGCTGTTCGATATGTTCCGAAGGGCATATCGAATTTCATTATTTGAAGGTTTTGTAAACCTTCAAATAATGAAATTCTACACACCTTTAAACGTTTACGAAGCAATCTTTATGCATTTGTCGGCTTGGCTCTTATCATTGCGAGGCACTAAGCAATGACTCGAGGTTATCTTAAAACAAAAAAGCGTTACCCGATTTAAAACGAATAACGCTTGGCGATATGATGGATTATTAGAAAAGTTTTTCTAATAAGTCTGCTTGCAAATCATCGTAACGAGTAGCTGATGTACTGGCCAAAACCTGTTTTGGTAAAGTGCTGATGTTGGTATTTTGAGCAGTAAAACCATCCATTTTTAATTTTGCCAAAGTACCCATTACAGCAATGTGATCTTCAGTTGCACCTTCTAATTTTAAATGGGCGCCGTCATTAACTTTTGTGTATAAGCATACGGTATTTGCATTGATATTCGCCGATGCCTGATCTTTTAATACAACACTTAAGTTTAATAAATTGAATTTTCCTGCAGTTGTAATGGTCGAATTATTGGATGCTTCGATGGCTGAAAGGTTATTTACGTGTGCAATAACGGTTAAGGTTTCTTTATCAAAAGAACTGATGCGAAGCTCGCCTCCCTGTTGTTGCACCAAAGCATTTTTTGCATAATACTTATCGTAAACCTCAACACTTTCTCTTCCATCCTGAACCAAAATTACCTTCACGTTTCCGCTTACTACAATTTTGTTAATGTTTTTTACTTGTGTTAAAGCGGTATAGTTTGCATTAACTTCTGTAGCGTTTGCTACTAAGTTTGCACTGCTTAAAGCAACTATAGTTAAGGCAGCTGCGAATAAATTTTTAATAGAAGTTTTCATGATCTGAATATTTTATGTTTATAAATCTTTTTTTTAAATCCCTAATTATTAGGTGGTTTTGTAATTAAGACGACATCAGATGGAAAACGTTTCAGCAGATTTATGGGTATTATACCACGACCATGTAATTATAGACGAACGCCTATTTTGTCTAGACAAAAGCGATTAAAAAATTTCGTCGATAGACCAAATTTTGAACTTAAATGCCCATTTAATTATTCTAATTGTTAAAAAAAGTTAAAGCATTACAATTAACTAAAAAATTAGTTTTATATTCGGTTCATAAACCTAATCATCTTATGAAAAGACTCTTACTCTCGGTGTGCTTTCTACTTTTACTATCTACTTACGTTAAGGCGCAATCCCTGCACACCATTAAAGGCCGAGTGATTGATACTGCCTCGACATCTATTTTGTCGGGCACATCAGTCTCGGTTTTAAATGCTAAAGATTCTACCCTGGTTAAATTTACGAGGGCCGCAGAAAACGGTACATTTGAGCTTACCAATATTAAAAACGGCAAATTCATCCTGTTGGTTTCTTATCCAAAATACGCAGATTTTGTTGATCATTTTACGCTGGATTCTACAAAACTCGTAATCGATTATGGAAAAATAAACTTAACGGGTAAAGCCAAATTGCTCGCCGATGTAATTATCAAAGGAAACCGAGCTGCCATTAAAATTAAAGGCGATACGACCGAGTTTGATCCGCTGGCTTATAACATAGAACCAAATTCGAAGGTTGAAGATTTAATTAAACAATTTCCTGGAATCCAGATTGATAAGGACGGCAAAATTACGGCTCAAGGACAAACGGTAACGAAGGTTTTGGTAGATGGCGAGGAGTTTTTTGGCGATGATCCAACTTTGGTAACCAAAAATCTCCGTGCAGATATGGTAGATAAAGTTCAGTTATACGATAAAAAGAGCGATCAGGCTACTTTTACAGGGATAGATGATGGAGAAAAAAGCAAAACCTTAAACATCAAACTTAAAGAAGATAAAAAAAATGGATATTTTGGTAAACTTCAGGGAAGTGTTGGCACAGACAAATATTATACTGGGCAGGGCATGTTTAATAAGTTTTGGGGCAAAAAGAAATTTTCGGCCTATGGCATTTTAGGAAACAATGGAACGGTTGGCTTAGGTTGGGATGATCGAGACAAATATGGTGCCGGCGGTGGTCCAGAAATAGGCGATGATGGAAGCATGTATTTCTACAATAATGGCAATGATGATTTTGACTCTTACGATGGACAGTACAATGGCCAGGGAATTCCAGTTGCGAGAACAGGTGGTTTGCATTTCGACAATAAATGGAACACCGATAAGGAATCTTTAAATACCAATTACAAAATCGGCTCTATTCGTGTCTCTGGCGATCGAAATACTCTTAATCAAAACAGTTTGGCAGATCGTGTAATCAATACAAATTCCAATCAGTTTTACGATAACGATATGTTTAGACAGAAGCTGGATGCCACTTACGAAATCAAGTTGGATACAACTTTAACCTTAAAAGTGAGTGTTGACGGAACCTTGAAAAACAGCAATACCTTTAACGATTATAGCACCATTGCAACGCGTGGCGATAACAGCTTACAGAACAATTCTGCAAGAACTTTAAACAACAAAGTTGATGACCAGATATTTAACGTAAATGCGTTATTTACAAAGCGCTTAAAGAAAAAGGGCAGAACCTTGTCTTTAAATTTAAATCAATCTATAAATGATAGTAAAAGTAACGGCTATTTAAACTCCGTAAATAAGTTTTATAATGAACAGGCGGTTTTAGACAGTACTCAAACTGTAAATCAATATAAAACAAACGATATCAAAAACAGCGCTTTTAAATCTAATCTGGCCTATACCGAACCGATTACCAAGTCGCTTTCTGTAATTGTGAATTATGGTTTAAGTTTAATTAATGGCGAATCCGATCGAAAATCATTTAACCAAGCGGGAAGCGGGAACTACGATATTCTCGATCCATTATATAGCAACGATTATGAACTGGATCAGGTTGTGAACCAAGGTGGAGCAATTTTCAACTATAAAAAGGGGAAAACGATTATCAATTTCGGATCGAAATTTAGTGGCGTTAATTTTAAGCAGTACGATGTTTACAACAACAAATCGTACAATAGAAATTTTGTTAACTACATGCCACAGGCATCCTATCAGTATCGCTTCTCTCAGCAAAAATCGTTCAGGTTTAACTATAACGGAAATACAAACCAGCCATCTTTAGATCAGATTCAGCCCATTAGAAGCAATTTGGATCAATTGAATTTAACTATCGGAAATCCGAATTTAAAACCATCTTTTAGAAGCAATCTAAGCGCAAGCTATAATTCGTACAAAGTCCTAACCGATCAATCTATCTGGTTAAGTGGATCGTATAATTTCACGGCCAATCCAATCATCAGCAATGTAACCACGAGTTCTGGTGGCCAAAGTATTTATCAATCGGTTAATTTATCGGATAAAATGCCCGCAAATTATTACTTCTACGGAAGTTTGAGCAGAAAGATATTAGGTGTTAGCACAGGTTTAAATCTAAATGCGAATGGGAACACCTCTTATAATTTTATAAATGATGTACTAAACAAAACGAAAAATTACACTTACAGCGGTGGATTAAATATTCAAAAGTATAAGGAGAAAAAATATAGTTTCTATAGTAATTTCGGGCCAACATATAACATTGCCAGAACTACAATTCGGGAATCGGGAAACAGTGATGGTTGGGGATGGAGAGGTTATGCCAACTTCAATATTCAGTTGCCTGGCAAATTCGAGATTAATAGTGATGGAGAATACACTTATAATGGCAAAACACAAACCTTTAACGAAACCTTTGAGCGCTTTATCTGGAATGCTTCAATCGCGAAAAAAATGTTTAAGGATAACTTGCGACTTTCTATTTCTGGAAACGATTTATTAAATCAAAATGTTGGCTTTAGCCGATCGGCAAACAGCGGTAACATTACTCAGAGCAGTTATACCACCATCCAAAGATATTTTATGTTCAACGTATCCTGGGATTTTAGCAAAATGGGCGGCGGTATTAAAAAACAAAACTAGAATTATGAAAACGACTTTAAAATATATCATCCTATTTGCTGTTACTTTCATCAGCACCAATCTTTACGCACAAAATGTTCACTTTGTGCAGAACGGGGTAATCGAATTTGAAAAAAGATCGAACATGTACACCATCATTAAAAAGAAAATTAATAAGGATAACGAAACTTGGTATACACAGGCATTTGATCAGTATAAGAAGAATAATCCACAGTTTAAGGCGGATAAAAGCACATTAAGTTTTAACAAGGATAAAAGCATGTACAAATGGGTAGAAAATACAGATCCGGTAAACAACAATTGGATTAGCAGAGACCCACTTGCAGATTTAAAGAATACAATTGCCACCAATTTCGATACCCAGAGCAGCATCACACAAAAAAATATTTACGAAGCTACCTATTTGGTTAAGGACAGTGTTCGGAAAATTAACTGGAAAATTACGGATGAAACCAGAGAAATTGCCGGTTACGAATGTAGAAGAGCCAATGCCCTTGTTATGGATTCTATATATGTTGTGGCTTATTATACCAATGAAATTGCAGTTTCTGGCGGGCCAGAATCATTTACAGGTTTGCCAGGTATGATTTTGGGTTTAGCCATGCCACATGAAAACATAACCTGGTTTGCAACAAAAGTTACCGAAGTTGCCGTTCCTGAAAAAGATTTATTGCCACCTACAAAAGGAAAACCAATCGATAATAAGGGCCTGAATAAAGTTTTAATTGGCGCCATGGGCGATTGGGGTGAATATGCCCAGCCCATGTTTAAGGCTTTTTCGCTTTAACCCTAACTTCTGCATTTCTTTCTTTAATTTAGCATAAATAAAGGATTGACATGTACAGCGCACTTTATAACCATATTAATAGATTTATAGATTTGAGTACTGATGAAAAGGAAATTCTCGCATCACTGCTCAAATCTTTTTCATTTAAGAAGAAAGCATTTTTATTAGAGCAAGGACAAATTTGCAAAGCAAATTACTTTGTTGTAAAAGGGTGTTTGAGGTTATATTTTATTGATATCAAAGGCGCTGAGCAAACCACACAATTTGCCATTGAAAATTGGTGGATTACCGATCTCACCAGCTTCCTTTTTCAAAAACCCTCCGAATTTTATATCCAGGCGGCAGAAAACACAGAGGTAATTGCCATAGAGCAACATCATTACGAGGAAATGTTTGATAAGCTGCCCAAAATTGAAAGATACTTTAGGTTGATTTTGCAAAAAAACCATCAGGCTTCGCAACGGAGAATTATGTTTTTATACAGCTTTACCGCAGAAGAAAGGTATCACCACTTTAACGGTTTATTTCCGGGATTTGTGCAACGAATCCCACAATATATGCTGGCATCATATCTAGGTTTTACACCAGAGTTTTTAAGCAAAATAAGAGCTAAAAAATAATTTTTGGTTAAGCTAATTTCTTAAACTACATTAAGTTTTTTAATGCTTTTGATGCGGAACTTTACATCGTATTAAAAAATAAAAAACAATGGAAAATAGAATCGACATTCAGAAAGTAGAACCTGCAGCTTATCAGGCTATGTACGCTTTAGAAAAATATTTGGCAGGCGGACTATTGAATCCGGTACACAAAGAACTGATTAAACTTCGTGCTTCACAGATTAATGGATGTGCTTTTTGTATCAATATGCACACCATCGATGCACGCAAAATGGGCGAAACAGAGCAACGCCTTTATTTATTGAGTGCCTGGAGAGAAACTACTTTATTTACGGAAGAAGAGCAGGCCATTTTAGCTTTAACAGAAGAAGTTACACTAATTGCAAACCATGTTTCTGATGCCACCTATCAAAGAGTTTCAAAGCTTTTTGACGAACATTATGTAGCACAGATTATTATGGCAATAGTAACTATAAATGCATGGAATAGAATTGCAATTTCTTCAAAAACAATGGTTGGGTAATTAGGTTGTTTGCATCGGATTATTATATAAATGCACTTTTAGGGTTGTGGATTAGCCATCTCGTCATTGCGAGGAGGAACGACGAAGCAATCTTTATTAACATGATTTTTCGATATTAGGGATTGCTTCGTACCTCGCAATGAGGATATTCTGAAATGCAATAAAAATTTCGTCAGGTTATTTCTGGTTTTAATTTGGCGAAATTTATTTTTCTATTCTAAACCAATCGTATTCTGCAACACCCGAATCATTAATCTGCGTATCTCTAATGGCAAATAAACCAACTTTTGCGCCAATCCATTGCCCAGCAGTAGCCTGAAATTCATCGCCAACATTTGTAAATGAAACACCATCTTCGCTGTAACTAAATTGGCATTTCGCACCCAAGGAAACGTTAACTCTTAGATAAACAATAGCAGATTTTAGTTTCAGAATTTCCCTTTCATTCTCTGCTTTTCCCTTGTCTGCATTTTGGCAAATTCCGAAAACTAAATAAAGTCCATCTTTTTTGCTTTTGATGCTGATATTGGCATAGCTTCTTCCCATAATTACCAATCCTGTTTTTTCGTTTTCCAACTTAAGATTTGGTTTAAAATTAACTTTGGTAGTCACCATAAATTCCTCAGCCGGGAATTTCTGCATCAATAAATTTGGAACCTCCCAAAGGTTTTTTACCTCATCTGGAGTTTTAGCCGTGTAGAGTTTAAGCTTGCTGTTTATGGCATCAGTAAATAGCCATGTAGCTTGAGGGTTTGCTTGCCACTGCCATTGCAAACCCAATTTTTGCGCATTAAATTCATCTGTCTCAATTGGAGTTTCTATAGCATAGATTCTGCCAACACTGGGTTTTTTAAAAACCGAAACTGGCTCGCCCTTTCCATCATTATCTTTATCAATACCAATAACCGGCCAATTGTTAATCCATTTCATAGGTTGCAAATGCACCACTCGCCCGTAAGCATCCTTATCCTGAAAATGCAAAAACCAGTCTTCACCGGTCTGTGTATTTACCCAAGCCCCTTGGTGCGGTCCGTTTACATTTGATTTACCTTGATCCATCACAACCTTGCGTTCGTAAGGGCCATAAATATTTTTGCTCCGCAAAACCAGTTGCCAGCCTGTAGACACGCCTCCGGCAGGTGCAAATAAATAATAATAACCATTGCGTTTGTAAAACTTAGGGCCTTCAATTGTTGGATCGAGCTCGTGCCCGTCGTAAACAATTGTGCCTGTACCCGTGGCTTTAGTTCCTTGTGAATTTAATGGCATCACAGCCAAAACACTTTTAATGCCGGCCCTACTTCCTGCATAAGCATAAGCCAAATAAGCTTTATTATCATCATCCCAAAACGGACAGGGATCAATAAGGCCTTTTCCCGAAACTACTAATTCTGGTGCAGACCAATCACCGGTAATCGTTTTTGCCTTTGTTAAATAAATACCAAAATCGGGATCTGGATAGTAGATATAAAACTCACCATTTCTATATCGAATAGATGGCGCCCAAACACCGTTACCATGTTGTGTTTTTTCAAAATGATCAAATGGAGGCTGGCGTTTTAAGGCATGACCAATAATCTTCCAATTCACTAAATCTTTCGAATGCAGGATGGGCAAGCCTGGAATGGCATCAAAACTCGAAGCAATCATGTAAAAGTCATCACCAACCCGAATGGCATCCGGATCCGAATAATCAGCATTTATAATTGGATTTTTATAGGTTCCATTGCCTTGATCGGAAACCCAAACTTTAGAAACGTATGTGGCTGTGGGCAATTGTTGGGCTGAAACGGACAAACCAATTGAAAAAATAAAAAGGGTGATGATTAGGTATCTCATTTCTTTGTAGACAAGCTTGAATCAATCTAAGTCGTTATATCTGGTGTAAACAAGGTTAAGCCAATTTTTGATTTTATCCAACCCTAATTTATGCAATCGTTCCCGTTATCGTTTGCGACGTTTAATCCGCTTAAATATTCTTTTGGTTAATATTTATTATTTAAAATTGTTCATCATATATTTATTAGAATATGGCTGCGTTTTAGGTTTTTGGCTTTACGTGGCCTATTTTAATTTTATAGCTAACCAAATCCTTCAGATGAAATCATTCTTCTTATTGTTTTTGCTTGCCACTTGCCTATCTGCAAATGCGATTGATGTTAAACCAGATTTTGTAGTTGCTCTTGATGGAAGCGGGAATTTCAAAACCGTTCAGGAAGCCATCAATGCCGTGCCCGATTTTAGAAATAAAACCACCATTATTTTTATTAAAAAGGGCACGTATAAAGAAAAGCTGATTTTGGCAGCATCAAAAAAGAATGTCAAATTTATTGGCGAGGATAGAGACAAAACCATTTTAACCTATGATGATTTTGCTCAAAAGAAAAACACTTTTGGCGAAGGAAAAGGAACATCAGGTTCATCTAGCTTTTATATTTATGGTGAAGGTTTTTCTGCCGAAAACATCACTTTCGAAAATTCTTCTGGTCCGGTGGGGCAAGCAGTAGCGGTTTGGGCAGGTGGCGATAAACTGATTTTTAATAATTGTAGATTTTTAGGCTTTCAGGATACGCTTTACACATACGGCGGTAATAATCGCCAGTATTATAAAAACTGCTATATCGAAGGAACAGTCGATTTTATATTCGGTGCGTCTACAGCCTGGTTTGAGGCTTGCACCATTTTCTGCAAAAAGGCTGGCTACATTACCGCGGCATCAACAGCTGATACCACAAAATTTGGTTATGTGCTGAACAAATGCAGAATTAAGGGCGATGCTCCTGTTAATGGTTTTTATTTAGGCAGGCCATGGCGGCCTTATGCTAAAGTGGCTTATCTAAATTGCGAACTGCCAGAGTTTATCCGACCAGAAGGCTGGAACAATTGGGGAAAAGAAAGCAACGAGAAAACGGCTTATTATGCAGAGTATAAAAGTACTGGCAAAGGTGCCCAACCAGACAAAAGAGCCAGTTGGTCGCATCAATTAACCGATGAAGAGTATAAAACCTATATTTTGGAAAACGTTTTCCGTGGATGGAATCCGGAGGCTAAATAATCAATTTAACTTTTTGATAGTCAATGGGTAAGCGCATGTTTATGGGTGCTTTTTTAGCTGGTTTTCCGGCAACGTTTGCATAGATTTCTCTTCTGTTTTAGCCTCAAACAACGTACACTTGTTATACGAATAACCAAGTATAATTTAACAGCACAACTAATGAAATATTTTTCAGGTAATTTATCCCGTTTAAAAGCGGTTTTAGCTTGCATAATTCTATCTGCAAGTTCGGCCGTGGCACAAAGCCAGGTCTTACCCGTTATTCAGCAGGTTAAATTTAAAAAAGATACCACAAGCATCGTAAGTTTTGGTGCCAAAGGCGATGGCATTTCACTAAACACGCAAAGCATAAATCGGGCAATTGCAACTTTAAGTCAAAAAGGTGGTGGCGTAGTATTAATCCCTTCGGGCTTATGGCTAACAGGACCAATCGAACTGAAAAGCAATGTAAATCTTCATTTAAAACGAGATGCCATTTTATTGTTTACAGATGATTTTAATCAATATAAATTGGTGGAGGGAAATTGGGAAGGACAGCCAGCTTGGCGCAACCAAAGTCCAATTTCTGGAACCAATCTAGAAAACATAGCCATTACAGGATCAGGAATTATAGATGGTAACGGCGGATCGTGGAGAATGGTTAAGAAGGATAAATTAACAGAATCTCAATGGAAAAAATTGACAACCTCCGGCGGTTCAGTTAGCGAAGATGGTAAAACCTGGTATCCATCAGAAAAGGTGGTTAAAGGTTCTAAAACAAAAAATGCAGGCGTATTGGAAGCTGGCAAAACGGCTGCAGATTACCAAGACATTAAGGATTTTTTACGCCCGAACTTAGTTGTTTTAACCAACTGTAAAAAAATACTTTTAGAAGGCGTTACCTTTCAAAACTCGCCAGCGTGGAACTTGCATCCATTGCTTTGCCAAGATTTAACGCTTAGAAATCTGCAGGTTAAAAATCCTTGGTACGCACAAAATGGCGACGGTGTAGATGTAGAATCCTGCAAGAATGTTTTAATAGAAGGCAGTACTTTCGATGTTGGTGATGATGGAATTTGTATTAAATCTGGTAGAGATGAGGCTGGCCGTAAACGCGGTGTTCCGACCGAAAATGTAATCATCAGAAATAACATTGTTTATCATGCACATGGTGGTTTTGTAATCGGAAGTGAAATGAGCGGTGGCGCCAAAAATATTTGGGTTTACGATTGTTCTTTCATCGGAACGGATATCGGTTTGCGTTTTAAAACCACTCGCGGAAGAGGCGGAATTGTGGAAAATATTTACATCAACCGAATCAATATGATTGATATTCCAGGGGAAGCCATTTTGTTTGATATGTATTACGCGGCGGTAGATCCTGTTCCTTTAGCGGGCGAAAAACGCGAAGCAATTAAAACCGTTGTGGTTCCGGTTACCGAGGCAACACCTCAGTTTAAAAATTTTTTCATTAAGGATATTGTTGCAAATGGAGCAGAAAAAGCCATCTTTTTTAGAGGTTTGCCAGAAATGAACATTAAAGATGTGCATTTGGAAAACGTAACCATTCAATCTAAAAAAGGGATTGAAATAATCGAAGCTACAGGTATTTTCTTAAAGAATGTAAATGTGATTACTGAGGATACAAATCCAATTGTTCAGGTTCAAAATAGCAACAACATCAATATTAATGGTTTGCAGTATAAAAATGGGAGTGATCTTTTGTTTAGCATTACTGGAGAAAAATCTAAAGGTGTGAAAGTTAGCGGAACAGATGTTTCAAAAGCAAAAAAGACATCAACCTTTGGTGATGAAGTAAATAAATCGGCACTTGAGATTTCAAAATAATTGAGAAAATGAGAAAACCAATTCTATATACCTTATCTGTTTTAGTAAGCTTAACGCTTTTATCACAGTACGGATTTGCGCAAAAAAAACTGTCTGAACAGTTAACGCTTACTGCGATGGAAACCTTGTTTCAGGATTCTACAGTTTTAAAAGATGCCAAAGGCCCGAAGTGGAGTTATGATATGGGCGTTGTTTTGGAAGGTGCGGCTATGGTGTGGCGCAATACGGGCAACGGTGATTATTTCAAATACATCCAAAGTTCAATGGATGCTTATGTAGATAAAGATGGAAACATTAGAACTTATAAAGGCGAAGATTTTAATATAGATAATGTAAAAAACGGTCGTGCACTTCTGCTTTTGTACAAAGTTACCGGTCAGCAGAAATACTTAACGGCAGCCACACAATTATACGATCAGTTGCAGAAACAACCACGAACACAAGAAGGTGGATTTTGGCACAAAAAGATATATCCTAACCAAATGTGGTTGGATGGATTATATATGGGCGAACCTTTTTATGCAGAATACGCCGCGTTAATGAATAAGGATGCCGCATTCGATGATGTTGCAAAGCAGTTTATTTTAATGGAAAAATATGCCCGAGATGCAAAAACAGGTTTGCTTTATCATGGTTATGATGAAAGCAGAACAGAGCAATGGGCAAACAAAACTACGGGTACATCACCAAATTTTTGGGCTAGGGCAATGGGCTGGTATATGATGGCTTTGGTGGATGTGTTGGACAATTTTCCTAAAAATCACCCCAAAAGAGCAGAATTAATCGCCATTTTAAATCGCACTGCAACCGCAACCGTAAAGTATCAGGATGCAAAATCTGGAGTATGGTTTGATATTATGGATCTGCCAACAAAAAAAGGAAACTACCTTGAATCTTCTGCATCGAGCATGTTTGTTTATGGTTTGGCAAAAGGCGTTCGCAAGGGTTATTTACCACAAACTTTTATGGCGACCGCAAACAAAGGCTATGCAGGTTTAAAGAAAGAATTTGTCTCCACAGCAGGCGCAGAACGCATAAACTTAAATAAAACAGTTTCCGTTTCCGGTTTGGGTGGGAAGCCAAAATATCGCGATGGAAGTTTTGAATATTACATCAGCGAAAAAGTAATTACCAACGATCCGAAAGGTATGGGTGCATTTATATGTGCGGCTGCTGAAATGGAAATCGCTGCTTTGCCAAAACCAGGAAAAGGATTAACCGTAACCGTTGATAATTTCTTTAATAATGAATATAAAGATGGGCCAGCTGGCGTAAAAATCCCTTTCCATTACCTGTGGGATGAAGATGATAACAATGGTTTTTCTTTATTTGGAAGCGTGTTTAATAACGCTGGAGTTAAAACTTCTACACTTTCTGCTGCGCCAACTTTGGCCAATTTAAAAGGAAGTAATATTTACATTATCGTTGACCCCGATACTGAAAAAGAAACAGCTAACCCAAATTACATGAACGCTCAACATGCCAAGCAGATTAGCGAATGGGTAAAGGCCGGTGGCGTTTTAGTTCTATTGCTAAACGACGTTGGCAATTGTGAAATCACTAAATTCAACGTACTTCCAGAAACTTTTGGAATCCATTTTAATGAAGATAGCCGCAACAAGGTTCAGGGTTTAAATTTTGAACAGGGTGCAATAAATATTCCTGCAGGAAACTCGATTTTTAAAACCGCTAAGAAAGTTTACATCAAAGAGATTTCTACAATCGTTGCAAAAACTCCAGCCGTTTCTGCTTTAACCGATAAAGGAGATGTAATTATCGCGACAGCAAAATATGGCAAGGGAACTGTATTTGCAGTTGGCGATCCTTGGTTTTATAATGAGTATATCGATGGTAGAAAATTGCCAGCAGAATTCGAAAATTTTAAATCGACTAATGATTTGGTAAACTGGTTGATTAAGCAAGTTCCGTCTAAGAAATAGGAATTAACCACAGATGGACAGGATAAAAAACAGATAAGAAGGGTTTAAAGGTTTTGTCATCGAGAAGAGAAAAAGTTAAGTGGTCCGTGAGGACACGAACCATGGCTATTCGGGCGAGTCGAATTTTACTAACCTCACCTCGGTTCGTGTCTTCACGAAACGAAAATGAAAGGTTTACATAATTAAAAATTAAATAGGCACTAGGTACGAATCATAGTCGTGTCTCCTTAACAAAAAAGAATAAATATGATGAAAATTAAAATACTTTTAACCCTAGTTTGCAGCGTCTTGCTTGCATCTTGTTATGCCCAGTTGCCTACAGATTCTACCGCAGATAAAATGTTGGTTTATCAGTTGGGTAATGGTGGTTGGCCAAAGCAACTGGAAGATAAAAGTGTTGTAGATTATGCCCTTCCTTTAACTCCAGAGTTGTTGGGGAAAATAAAATCGACAAGAGATTTACACGCCACTTTTGATAATAAAGCAACCAGCAGAGAGGTAGTTTATCTAATTAAGGCCTTTAAAAAAACCCAAAACCAGGCTTATTTAAAAGCAGCACAAAAGGGGCTTGATTATATTTTGATGGCACAGTATGCTAATGGAGGCTGGCCTCAATATTATCCAGATAAAGCCTTGTACCGCTCGGAAATTACGTATAACGACGATGCAATGATCAACGTTTTAAATATCCTGCAAGACATCGCTACAAAGAAAAACGACTTCGAAGTTGTTGATCCAGGATACATTAAAAAGGCAGAAAAAGCCATTGCAAGAGGGATAGATTGCATTTTAAAAACACAGGTAAAACAGAATGGAAATTTAACCATTTGGGCCGCTCAATACGATAAGGACTCGATGTTGCCAGCTAAAGCCAGAAACTTTGAGCCTGCATCATTAAGCACAAGCGAATCGGTTGGAATCGTTCGTTTTATAATGCGGATAAGTAATCCGTCACCTCAGATAAAAACAGCTATAAGCGCTGCCGTAAAATGGTTCGATGCAAATAAAATTGTTGGGTATCGCTTTGATCGGGCGACTGATCCACAAACGAAGGTAAAAACCGCGACATTGGTTGCCGATAACACTTCTACCGTTTGGGCCCGTTTTTATGATTTGGATAAGAACACTCCAATTTTTGGAGATCGGGACAACTCAATAAAATTAAGGATGGAAGATTTAGCTCCAGAGCGTAGAAATGGCTATGCTTGGTATGGCAACTGGGCACAAAAATTAATAGAAAAAGAATATCCAAAGTGGTTAACCGCTAACGGATCAAAATAAGGTATAACGCGTAATTGCATCAGCAAGAACAGAAAAAAGCAAGGAAATGATTTTAAGCAAAGAAAATTTAAAAAACATTAACGGGGAAAAGGTTACTAAACCAACCGCAGAAATTCTTGAATTGCCAGAAAGAGTAATCCAATTTGGAACTGGCGTTTTACTACGTGGTTTGCCAGATTATTTTATTGATAAGGCTAATCAGAATGGTATTTTTAATGGGCGCATTTTAGTTGTTAAATCAACTTCAAAAGGTGGTGCTGATGCTTTTTCTAAACAGGATAATCTCTATACGCTGTGCGTAAAGGGAATTGAGGACGGTGTAAATGTCGAAGAGAATATGATCAATTCCTCAATCAGCAGGGTTTTGGCTGCATCCAAAGATTGGGCAGAGATTTTAAAAGCTGCACATCAATCAGAAATGCAGATTGTAATTTCTAACACCACAGAAGTTGGGATCGTTAAAAGTGAAGATCTGATGACCGATCAGCCACCACAATCATACCCAGGTAAATTACTTGCCTTTTTACACGAAAGATATACCGCATTTAACGGTTCTGCAGAGAGTGGAATGGTAATCGTGCCAACAGAATTAATCAGCGACAACGCCGATAAACTTAAACAAATCCTAATGGATTTGGCCATTCAGAATAAACTGAGCTGGGATTTTCAACAATGGTTAAAAACAGCCAACCATTTCTGCAAAACATTGGTAGATAGAATCGTTCCAGGCAAATTACCTGAAGCGGAACAAAAGGAAATTGAAACAGAACTGGGTTATAGCGATGATTTGATGATTATGGCAGAACCTTTCAGACTTTGGGCAATCGAGTCATCAAATGAAAGAGTTAAAGAAATACTATCATTTGCCAAGGCAGATAAGGGAATTTTTATTGTTCCATCAATCGATAAATTTAAAGAGTTAAAATTGCGCTTACTGAATGGTACACATACCATCAGTTGCGGGTTAGCAATTTTAGCCGGTTTTAATACGGTTAAGGAAGCTATGGCTGATGAAGAATTTTCTGATCATGTACTAAAATTAATTAAAGATGAGATTGCACCAGCTGTAGAGAACGAAGACATTACTTACGATGAAGCCGTAAATTTTGCCAAAAGTGTAATTGATCGTTTCAGCAACCCATTTTTAGAACACCAATGGCAAGCCATAACGTTAAATTACACCTCTAAAATGCAAATGCGCAATATTCCTTTAATTAGAAAATATTATGCTTTAAATAACGAAGTTCCCCAACTTACAGCCTTCGGTTTCGCGGCTTACATCGTTTTCATGAATGTGAGTAAAGATGGAGAAACATATACCGCAAATGTAAACGGAAAAACCTATCCAATCCAGGATGAATTTGCCGAAATCTTATTCAACTATTGGAAAAGCCCAGAAACAGTTGTCGAAAATACTTTAGGCGACAGACGCTTATGGGATAAAAATTTAAATAATTATCCAGGTTTTACAGCCGCTGTAAAATCATATGTAGAATTAATACAGAATAAAGGTGCAAAGGAAACTTTAAGTAACTTGCATTCAGAAAGAACAATTTAAAATGGTTACTAGAATTTTAAAAATCCATCCCAATGATAATGTGTTGGTTGCCTTGCAAAATTTGGCTAAGGGCGAAACCGTTATACACGATGGACACGAGTATACTTTAACGGATGATATCAATGCGAAGCATAAGTTTTTTATGCAGGATATGAACGTTGGAGATCCAATTATGATGTACGGTGTTTTGGTTGGAAAAGCACAGCACTTCATTCCAAAAGGCGGATTGATGGATACTGAAAACACCAAGCATGCATCAGATCCTTATGAGTTTAGACCCTATCATTACGAATGGCATGCGCCGGATGTTTCAAAATTTGAAGGCAGAACTTTTAATGGTTACATCCGCAGCGATGGTAGAGTTGGAACAGCTAATTATTGGTTGTTTATTCCCACTGTTTTCTGTGAGAATAGAAATTTAGATGTCATCCGAGAAGCTTTACACAACGAACTGGGCTATGCCGTAACCGATAAATATAAATCATACGCACACCATTTGGTAGAAGCCTATAAGAATGGAGAAATTTTAGAAGAAGCCGATCCAAGTTCTATCGGATTAGCCAATCCAGTTGCTAATCGTGTTTTTAAAAATGTTGATGGAATTAAGTTTTTAAACCATCAGGGTGGTTGTGGTGGTACCCGCCAGGATGCTGCGGTTTTAAGTAAGCTTTTAGCCGCTTATGCAGATCATCCTAACGTAGCTGGTGTAACCGTTTTAAGCTTAGGTTGCCAAAACTTACAGGTTCAGGATTTTATGGATGATTTAAAGCACCGCAGTCCGAATTTTGATAAACCTTTATTTGTTTTCGAGCAACAGCAATCGCAAAGCGAAGAACAATTGGTTAAAGAAGCAATTAGAAAAACCTTTATCGGCTTAACCGAAATTAACAAAATTGAACGCCAGCCAGCACCAATCAGTAAACTTGTTTTGGGTGTGAAATGTGGTGGTAGCGATGGTTTTAGTGGCATTAGCGCAAACCCTTCGGTTGGTTATACTTCAGATTTATTGGTGGCATTGGGCGGAACAGTTTTATTGGCCGAATTCCCCGAGCTTTGTGGTGCCGAGCAACAATTGATAGATCGTACCAAAGACGAAACTGCAGCCCGTAAATTTATCCAATTAATGACGGCCTATAATCAATCTGCAGAAAATGTAGGCTCAGGATTTTTCATGAATCCATCCCCTGGAAATATAAAAGATGGGTTAATTACCGACGCCATTAAAAGTACAGGGGCAGCTAAAAAAGGCGGAACATCGCCAGTAGAAGATGTTCTGGATTATACCGAACCTGTAACAAAGGCAGGTTTAAATTTAGTTTGTACCCCTGGAAACGATGTGGAAGCAACAACTGGGAAGGCCGCTTCTGGTGCAACCCTAATTTTGTTTACAACTGGCTTAGGCACGCCAACCGGAAATCCGGTTTGTCCAACCATTAAAGTTTCTACAAATAATGCGCTCACCAAACGCATGGGCGATATTATCGATATAAACTGTGGACCAGTAATAGAGGGCGAAAAAACCATCGAAGAAATGGGAGAAGACATTTTGGAATATTGTATTAAGGCCGCCAGTGGCGAAGTTATCCCGAAGGCTGTGTTGCTTAATCAAGATGACTTTATTCCGTGGAAACGTGGCGTAAGCTTGTAGCCATTAAAAGCAAAATTGAACATATAGTTGATTCCTATAAATTATAAAATATAAATAGATTTTGACAATAACACGTCAAATCTACATCTCATATCTAATCAAATGAAATCTTTTTTAGACGAAAATTTTCTTTTGCAGAGTAAAACAGCCGAAAAGCTTTACCACAACTTTGCAAAATCATTGCCGATTATCGATTACCATAATCACTTAATTCCAGAGCAGATTGCAAACAATACACAGTTCGCAAACATCAGTCAGGTTTGGCTAGCTGGCGACCATTACAAATGGAGAGCCATGCGGGCCAACGGTGTGGATGAAAAATACATCACCGGTGTCGGATCTGATTATGGAAAATTTGAAAAATGGGCTGAAACTGTTCCATATACCCTGCGTAATCCTTTATACCATTGGACTCATTTAGAACTGCAACGTTATTTTGGAATTACTGATTTGCTTTCTGGCAAAACAGCCCAAAAAATTTACGATGATTGTTCTGCCAAATTGCAAACGCCAGAATATTCTGTTCGTGGCTTATTAGCGAAAATGAATGTTGAAGCTGTTTGTACTACTGATGATCCTTTGGATAGCTTAAACTTCCATCAGCAATTGGCAAGAGAAGGTGCAAACCTAAAAATGTTGCCAGCTTTCCGTCCTGATAAGGCTATGAATAGTGATGATGTTGAGGGCTTAAATGAATATATCGATAAATTAGAGTCGGTGGTAAATAAAACCATCAGCAGTTTTCAGGATTATATTGATGCTTTAAAAAGTCGCCACGATTACTTTGCAGATAATGGCTGTTCAGTTTCAGATCATGGTTTGGAGCAGATTTATGCTGAAGATTACACAGAGAATGAAATCGCATCAATTTTTGATAAAATTCGTGGCAAACAAGAAATCAGCTATCAGGAAAACTTAAAATTTAAATCGGCAATGCTGGTTTATTTTGCAGAGTGGGATCATGAAAAAGGATGGGTTCAACAATATCACTTAGGTGCCTTGCGCAACAATAATGCAAGGATGTTAAGTAAATTGGGGCCAGATACAGGCTGGGATTCTATCGGAGATTTTAGTCAGGCCAGAATGCTTTCTAAATTTTTAAACCGCTTAGATACGCAGGATAAATTGGCGAAAACGATTATCTATAACCTTAATCCGGCAGATAACGAACTAATTGCAACAATGATTGGGAATTTCAATGATGGATCAGTTGCGGGTAAAGTTCAGTTTGGCTCAGCTTGGTGGTTTTTAGATCAGAAAGATGGCATGATCAAACAACTTAATGCACTTTCGAATATGGGACTTTTAAGCCGCATGGTAGGAATGCTTACCGATTCTCGCAGTTTTCTTTCTTTTCCTCGTCACGAATACTTTAGAAGGATTGTATGTAATCTGTTTGGAGAGGATATTGAGAACGGAGAATTGCCAAACGACTTAGAGTGGGTTGGCAAAATTGTGCAGGATATTTCGTATTTTAACGCAAAAAATTACTTTAAATTTTAACCAAAATCAGGCTTTTTGAGTTGAATTCGTTTGAATCAAATCATTTCAATCGTTTTCCTTTCTTTTCATACCGTTGAAGAAAACAGCATGAAATACGCCGATTAAACACAAAAATGAGCGACCAAATATTTGCTTCATCAAAAAAAGGAGAAAAAGTTTTAAGCTTTGGCGAAATACTTTTACGCATTTGCCCCGATATGGATGGCCAATGGTTAAAAGAAAATAAATTACCTTTTTACGTTGGCGGTGCAGAGCTTAATGTAGCAACTGCATTAGCCCTTTGGAATGTGCCTTCTGCTTACCTATCGGCTGTGCCAAAAAATTCGGTAACTGAAGAAATTGTAGAATACCTCAATAGCAAAAATATAGATACCTCGCCTATGGTTTACCACGGCGAGCGTTTAGGCTTATATTACTTACCCAAGGGAAAAGATTTAAAAAATGCAGGTGTAATTTACGATCGTGCAGATTCTGCTTATGCTAAATTAGAAGTTGGCCAAATCAATTGGGATGAAGTTTTTGAAGGTGTAACCTGGTTCCATTTCAGCGCAATTTGCCCTGCAATAAATCAAGCTATAGCTGATGTCTGCTCGGAAGCGCTGAAAGTTGCACGCTCAAAAAACATCACCATTTCCTTAGATTTAAACTATCGAGCTAAACTTTGGAAATATGGTAAAGAACCCATTAATATCTTACCAGAGCTGGCGAAATATTGTACCTTGATTATGGGCAATGTTTGGGCGGCAAACAAGATGTTGGGTACAGCACTTCACCAAGATTTAATGCCTACTGAAGGCTATGCAAAGGAAACGTTACTCCAACAAGCAACAGATACATCTAAAGAAATATTAAGTTTGTTTTCGGCGTGTAAGGCAGTTGCAAACACCTTCCGATTTGATAATGGAAAAGGAATTAAATATTACACAACCCTTTTCGCCAATAATGAATTAACCGTTTCTGAAGAGTATGTTTCTGAAGAAATTTTAGATAAAGTAGGAAGTGGTGATTGCTTTATGGCGGGATTGATTTACGGTTTTTATAACCAATTATCAGTTAAGGAAACCCTAAACTTTGCCACTGCGGCAGCATACGATAAATTGTACATTCCAAGCGATGCCACAACCAGTACCGTGGCCGATATAGAAAAAAGAATATTAAGATGATCAGCAACAAGCATAAAATTTTAGATGCCATTTTAGAGCAGGGCATGCTACCCCTTTTTTATCAGGATAGCGAAGCTGGAAGTGTAGAAATTCTTCGCACTTTGTACAATTCTGGTGTTCGGGTTTTTGAATACACCAATCGTGGAAAATCGGCTTTGCCCAACTTCAAAAAATTGAAGGAAATTCGCGATGCAGAAATGCCTGATCTGTATTTGGGCATTGGCACAATAAAAACTCCTGCAGATGCACATGCTTTTATTGATGCCGGAACAGATTTTATCGTAGCTCCGATCGTAAATCCTGCAGTTGCAGAAATCGCCAACAAAATTGGCATGCTTTGGATTCCGGGATGTATGACACCGACAGAAATTAGTGTTGCGCAAGAACACAAGGCCATGCTGATTAAAATTTTTCCAGCAAATATTTTAGGTCCTGAGTTTATCTCCTCAATAAAAGATTTATTTGCCGGACAACTGTTTATGCCAACAGGTGGAGTAGAAATAGATGCCGACAACTTGAAAACCTGGTTTAAGGCAGGTGTTTGTGCGGTAGGCATGGGTAGTAAACTGATTAGTAAAGATGTTATGAGCAAAGGTCTTTACGAAGAGCTAGCTGAGAATACAAAATTAGCGCTTGATTTAATTAAGCAGAGTAAATAAACCAAAACACACCCTAACCAAATGAACCAAACAAAAACAAGCAGATACAGATGGACAATATGTTTACTGCTGTTTCTTGCAACCACAATTAATTATTTAGATAGGCAGGTACTCTCGCTAACTTGGACAGATTTTATTAAACCAGAATTTCATTGGGATAATAATGATTATGGAAACATTACCGCACTGTTTTCAATTTTCTATGCGGTGTCGATGCTATTTGCGGGTAGATTGGTTGATAAACTAGACACCAAGAAAGGCTTTTTATGGGCCATTGGCGTTTGGTCAGTTGGCGCATGTTTACACGCTTTTTGCGGAATTGCAACTGCTGGTATAATCAGTGGAAATTGGCTTGTAGGCTTTGAAGGTGCTAAGGAGATAATTGCCCGTATTAACGATACCGGAATGGTTGTTTCTGTAAGTGTCACCTTGTTTATTTTTGCTCGTTTCGTGTTGGCCGTTGGTGAAGCTGGAAACTTTCCTGCCGCAATTAAAGCTACAGCAGAATATTTCCCCAAAAAGGATAGGGCGTTTGCGACCAGTATTTTTAATGCAGGCGCTACAGTTGGGGCACTTGCTGCACCAATCACCATTCCATTTATTGCAAAGGCTTACGGATGGGAAATGTCTTTCATCATTATCGGTGCGCTAGGTTTTGTATGGATGGGACTATGGGTTTTTGTGTACAACAAACCAGAATTGCATAAAAGGGTTAGTGTTGAAGAGTTAGCCTACATTCAGCAAGATGTAATTAATGATAGGAAATTGGCTACCTACGTTGAAGAAACAACTGAAAAAGTTTCTTTTATCGATTGTTTCAAATACAAACAAACCTGGGCTTTTGCCTTTGGTAAATTTATGACAGATGGCGTGTGGTGGTTCTTCCTATTCTGGACGCCCGCTTACCTAAAATCTGTTTATGGAATGGATTCTACCCAAAGTGCATTGCCGTTATTTGTACTTTATATGATTACCTTACTTTCTATTATTGGAGGTTGGTTGCCAACTTATTTTGTAGATAAAAAAGGAATGAACCCTTATGAAGGCAGAATGAGAGCGATGCTAATTTTTGCATTCTTTCCTCTATTGGCATTAGCAGCTCAGCCCTTAGGGCATATTACTTATTGGATTCCGATAATTATTATTGGCATTGCAGGTGCAGCACACCAAGCTTGGTCGGCTAATATATTTTCAACCGTTGGCGATATGTTTCCAAAAAAAGCAATTGCAACCATTACCGGTATTGGAGGTATGGCTGGCGGTCTTGGCTCTTTTATCATTAATAAAGGATCAGGCTTACTGTTCGATTATACAGGAAAAAACAAAATCGTATTTATGGGTTTTAAAGGCGAAGAAGCCGGTTATTTCATTATCTTTTCTATTTGTGCCGTTTGCTATTTAATCGGCTGGACGGTAATGAAAACCCTAGTTCCAAAATACAAGGTTATTGAACTAAAATAAATAAGCAAAACGAGGCTGTTTCATAAATGTAAATTGTCATCCTGAGCTGGTCGAAGGATCAATGCGACAGAAATCCATATAAAAATTAATTTACGATACCGCTTCATTTTCTCTTTCTAAAATGAAAACGATATTAATCTATACTAAGACGATAGATTTACAGAATTAAATTAAACCCTAACAAACAAACCAAAATTGAGCACAACTTTAAACCTCGAAAGTATTTTCGTTGAAGAAAGCCAGATTCCAGATGAATTTAGGCTCAAAGAAGAAATCAATCAAAAAGAGTTTCTTTCCAATGGAGAAATGAAACCTTGGAATGGGCCTTTTAACGAGGTTTTTTCTCCCGTATGCATTAAAACGCCCAATGGCTTAGTGCGAAAACGGATTGGAAGTTTTCCGGTTTGTACCGAAAAGGAATCTACAGAAGCCTTAGATGCAGCTGTTGAGGCATACGATAATGGCCGTGGCCAATGGCCTACTATGAGTGTTGCCGATCGCATTACCTGTGTAGAAAACTTCACCCATAAAATGATTGAGCAAAAGGAAATTGTTGCCAAATTAATTATGTGGGAAATCGGCAAATCATACGCCGATTCGGTAAAGGAATTTGATCGTACGGTAGAATATATTTATGCAACGATTGATGCGTTGAAGGATATCGATAGACAATCTTCTCGTTTCGAAATTGAGCAGGGAATTGTGGCTCAGGTTCGTCGTTCTCCACTTGGAGTTGTACTTTGCATGGGGCCATTTAATTATCCGTTAAACGAAACCTTTACTACATTGATTCCGGCCTTGATTATGGGCAACACGCTTTTATTCAAACCACCTAAACACGGAACGTTATTGCATTATCCACTACTTGAGGCTTTCCGTTCTAGTTTCCCGAAAGGTGTGGTAAATACCATTTACGGCCGTGGAAATACGATTGTTCCTGGATTAATGAAATCTGGAAAAATCAATGTATTAACACTTATCGGATCGAGCAAGGTTGCGAATGAGCTTAAAAAATTACACCCAAAGGTCAACCGCTTAAGGGCAATTTTAGGTTTAGATGCTAAAAATGCGGCTATTATTACCAAAGATGCCGATTTGGATTTAGCCGTTTCTGAAACGGTTTTAGGATCCCTTTCTTTTAATGGGCAACGTTGTACTGCGATTAAAATCGTTTACGTTCACCGCAGTTTGGCTCAGGAGTTTTTAAAACGTTTATCTGCAGAAGTTGAAAAATTAAAATTTGGGATGCCTTGGGAAAAAGGTGTAAACTTAACCCCACTTCCAGAACTTAACAAACCTGAATATTTAAAAGAGTGTATTGATGATGCTGCAAGTCATGGTGCAAAAGTGGTAAACAAAAACGGCGGACAAACTTTAGAAACATTTGTTTATCCAGCTATTGTTTATCCGGTGACCAGCAACATGAAATTATACCGCGAAGAGCAGTTTGGACCTGTTATTCCGGTTGTTCCTTTTGATGATTTGGAAGAACCTATTGAATACCTAATCGGATCTCCACACGGACAGCAGGTAAGTATTTTCAGTAATAATGCAGCTGTAATTTCTTCACTTATTGATCCTTTGGTCAATCAGGTAAGTCGGGTTAACATTAACTGCCAATGCCAGCGCGGTCCAGATGTGTTTCCTTTTACTGGCCGTAAAGATAGTGCTGAAGGTACGCTTTCTGTTGTTGATGCATTACGCTCGTTCTCCATCCGATCTTTGGTTGCAACGAAACTAACCGATAACAATAAAAAATTATTAAATGAAATTGTTAGTGATAACGATTCGAACTTTTTAAGTACGAAATACATTTTCTAAAATTTCAATTCACAAGTTCCATACCTAGTCGTAGCGTCTCGCTACGACTAGTACTTGAGTTAAGCCTTTTTATCTAACCGGATTCCAGTTATCCAGTCCCTTTAAAATATTTTGGTTGGTATAACTTTTAGCTTCCTTATCGCTTAATTGTTTCGACCAAGAAACACGAGTTCTCGGAGAAGCGCCCAATCCCTTGCTTTGGTATTCAGCATAGTAAGCCGTTTTTTCTTTATCAGGAAACATAGCATCGCCTTTCCACGGATTCCAGCCTTCTGCAACAATGTGTTTGCCAAGCTCACAATTAATAAAAACTGTTTTGGCGAAAGGCCTCCATGGTCTGCCTAAATAAACTTTAGTTACCGTATTATCTGCAATTAAATTGCAATTAAAAAACACAAGGCCAAATTTTTGTCGAGGAGATGTTGCGGCCGCGGTTACGTAAGAATTACTCAAACTTTTAATGGTACAATGTTTAAATACCATGGTCGCTTTACCAAATATAAAATCAGTAGTTCCTTCAATGTAGCAGTCGAAGTAAATTTGCCTGCTATTTTCTGTAGCGCCGTATAAGGTATCTTGATGACCTAAAATTGTACAGTTTTTCGCCACAAAACGATCGCCTTCTACATGGAGTGCAACGGCTTGGCCTACGGCTCCAGCATCATTTATAATCGTTAAATTATCAAGGGTAATATCATCAGCTTCAACTAAAAGCGTGTAAGAAGTGTAAGTAGAAAATTTATCCTTGCCAAAGGCGTCTTTGCCTAATGGATTTATTTTGCCAGAGAAATCGCCGAATGTTATAATTGTATTTTCTCTGCTTTCGCCAATTAATTTGATTTTCGTTTTCCAAGATGGGATGATGATTTTTTCTCTATAGGTTCCGTTTTTAATTAAAATTTTAACTTCTTTTTCGCCTAAATCTCTAATTGAATTCACAGCTTCCTGAATGGATTTATAATTTCCTGTACCATCTTGAGAAACGGTAATTTCTTGAGGATAGCTTGGAGCTTGTGCATTACAATTGTGCTGAAATAGAATTAATAATATTGTGAATGAAAAACCAGCAAAAACCGCTTTTATATTGAAAGATGTTATTGGAAATTTAATTATCATTTTAATTTTTTGACTAAACTCAGTTTTTGTTCCTTAATTCCGTCGACCACCAATTTGGCAACCTGTTTAGCCCCTTCGGGACTTAAATGTGTATCGTCTTTTTTGCCTGTGGGATAATTCACATTTCCGGAATCTACGTGATTAAATAATTTGATTGAGGGAAGATCGCCCATGCGATTTAACAGACTTTCAGTTTTAACCAGCATATCGATTAACGGAACATTTAACGAATCTGCAACTTTTCTGGTCACGCTAGGATAATCTCCATGAGAATCCATCAGAACACCATTTTTAAAACTCCGTCTGGAGATTGGTGTTAACAGAACCGGGAAGGCTTTTTTACTTCGGGTTTCGTTTACAAATTTAATCAGATTGGCTTTAAATTCTTGAAGTGATGTTCCAATTGCAGGCTTATCTATTTTTTCATCGTTATGTCCAAATTCAATAAAAACATAATCGCCAGGAATTAATTGATCCAAAATGGGCTGCCAATGTTTTTCGGTTTGAAAGGATTTTGTACTTCTTCCATTTAATGCCCGATTATCAACTATAACATCGGTTTTAAAAAAGGATTGTAATTCCATTCCCCAACCCGTTTCGGGATAAGCTTCAGGCTTTTTGTTGGCTGCTGTAGAATCGCCGATAATGTATAACGTGGTTTTCTTCTGCAGCAATGTGAAAGACATTAAAATGAGTACACAAAGTATAGGTAGAAATTTGAAGGCTTGTTTATTCATCGTTTAAATTTATCAAAAAAAATGGGGCTCTAAAAGCCCCATTTCTTAAACCGAATTATTTTATAATCTCCATCTCGGATCACCGGATGTGCTTTTCCCAGCAAATCCATCATCTTTTATTTTGAAGTTCTTAGTTGTTGGTGCTGTAAATAAGCTGGTACTTGCTCCTGTATAAGCTGTAATGCTAGGAATTGGGTTAGCTGCAAATACAACATCAGAAGTTTGGAAATTGTTGGCAACCGTAGGTGCCGTTCCAGATCTAATGCCTCTCGCGGTTGCCAATGGAGAAAGCGTTTTCGCAACGATATTGTTTTTGAAAGAAAAACCATTCGCAATCGTTTGTGCATTATAATCAATAAAATATCTACCATCACCAACTACATTGTAGAATGTGTTATTCTCTATGGTAACCGAAAGGGATGGGGATACGTTATGAAGAATTAAACCATAACCAATGTTAGAAAAGGTATTGTTGGTTAAGGTGATGTTGTTTATTTTTCCTGTAGCCACATTGGAATTAATGAAGGCATAGTTACCGGCACCTGGCCCGGCATCGGCTACACTAATGTTATCGATGATACAATTATTCACAATAAATTTATTGATCGTAATGGCATTTGAACTTTGAATACGCATTGGCGTGTTTACAAAATTACGGATGTTGCAGTTTTCAAAAGAAACCTCATCAAAGTTTGTAGCCGTACTCTGGTTAATGATGTACTGGCGTCTGGTTGTTGTCTCATCTCCTTTTGCGTAAGCAGTTAAGTCTACGTTTTCAAAATGCAATTTTCCACCTGTTAAAGGCAAGATAATCTGCGTAAAGGAAACAATTGGTTTAATCGGAGCTACTTCTCCGATTATACTAATGTCTATTCCGGCAGGTAAGGTAAAGGCCACATCAGAATTGTATTTAGATCCTTCCAAAATTACAAATCTCGTGCTTTTGGTTGCGGCTTGAATCATGGCAGCCAAATCATCGGTTGCCGCTAAAACCACAACATCAGATCCTGTTGGCAATTGCGCAGGAGTAGTGAAAGATTTGGTTCCTCTAATGGCAGCATTTAATAATAAAGTTGATGTGTAAGTTACTTTAGGAGTTAAACCTGTAAAGGTAACTTCGCCAGCTGCAATTTCTGCTGGGGTTAGGGCACGGCTTATAGAACCGGGATTAAGCGTAATGGTGGTTACGTTTTCTCCTGCTGGCCAGTTTAAGGTAACCGATGTTGAAGTCAGTTTTGCTGCATTTACATCCTGAAAAATTTGCTCAGGTTCTGTTTTTACACTAACGCTCACATATTTAGAATCCTGAATGCCATCTCCTACGCCCTTAACTCTAATGGCATATTGTGTATTTCCTGCTAGGCCAGTTACGGTATAAGGTAATTGTGCAGCAGTAATATCCTTTACAATTTTGAAGGCTGTACCAGAAAAATCTGCCGTTTCGAAAACCTCTATCGTATATGTTTTTGCATTGGGTACAACATTCCACGATAATTTTACCCCCGTTTTATTTACCACCGTGGCGGTTAAACCTGGACTAGAAAATACTCTGGCTACATCAAGCGTGGTAATTTCTTCAATATCATTCTTCTTACAGGCCGATAAACTAACAATCGTCATCAGAAAGAAGATGTAAGCATATATTTTATTCTTTTTCATAACCTTGATTTTATAGATTTAAAGGTTTGTTATTCAATAATCCATTCGATGAATCTAGGAATACTTGCCAGATTGGCCAATATTGCTGCAGATTTGGATCTTTGGTGTAGAGTGCGTTCCAGTAAGAAACAGCCTCGCCAGTTGTAACCATTGTCCAAGACTTACTTGATGGATAACCCAGCGCAACACCCTGTGCATCGGTATCTCCGAATTTTAATCCGTAAATTTCAACGGTTTCTCCATTTGCTAAGGTTTTATAATAAATTTTGGCAGGAAGTGCAGCGTATTTACCCTGTCTGTTTTCTAATTGCTGTAATTTGGTTTTTGCTTCGGCTAACTTTGCGCCTAATAAGTTCCAGCGAATCAAATCTGCTTTTCTAAGCATTTCTCCAGTAAATTCCAATGCTCTTTCATTTACAACCGCATCAAAAAATGCTGATTTTGAAGCCGTAGCCGTTGCCATGAAAGCCGTAACTTTTGCTGGTGCAGTAGGGAAAGCACGATCACGGATCATTTTTAAATAAGGTGCTGCTGCAGCAGGGCCATCGATATCATTAACGGCTTCTGCCGCCATTAAAACTACATCCGCATAACGCATGTACATCCAGTTCAATCCATCATCATTTGTAGAAGTTACTCTTCTTTTCATCCACTCGTAACGGTATTTACCAAAATACAAACGACCAAGCGCTGAAGGCACCTGTGCGGCTCCTTTTGTTCCATCACCACCATCCCACTCGTAAGGTACAACAGTTACATCTCTGCGTACGTCCTCATTATCATACTCATATAGCATTATTGGGTTTGGTCCATCTGTTCCACCTTTATTTTGACCGGTATATTGATCTGTTTTAAGGTGTTTCACGCCCAAATCAAAAATAACCCTTCCTCTACCATCGCTAAACGGGATTTCCCACATCGATTCTAATCCTGCCGCTCCGGTTTCTTCATTTAATTTTCTGAAAACCTCCTCAAATCCAAGTAATTTTAATTTACCACTGGCAATAATTTCCAAACATTCTTTTTTGGCAATGGCATACATTTTATCATGAGCCAGCTCTGGGTCTGAACTTAACTTAATGGTTCCATCCAAACGTTGTGCATAACCACCTGCTGCCAAAGCCAAACGTGCTCTTAAACCTTTTGCAAAGGCTTTGTTTACGCGTTCTACTTTAGCTGTTGTTGCGCTTTCATTTGGCCATGGCAGGTAGCCTGCAGCTTCATTTAAATCAGCCAATAATTGTTTGTAAATCACATCTCTATCGCTTCTCGGCAAATAAGAAGTTGCTGAAGTAATGGGCTCAAAGCGTGCAGGAACATCGCCCCATCCTTTTATCAAATCGTTGTATAAAACGGCTCTTAAGGTTAAAATTTCGCCCAGAATTTGAGCCATTGCAGGATTGCTTTCTATTTTACCATAGGTTCTAATCCCTCTAATAGCCAGGTTGGCTCTTTCAATTCCCTCATAAAATTTCGCCCATGCATTATCAGTTGTATTCATTTGGCTATTGTTTACATTACAATTGTAATTGGAAAGTTTAGCCTTGTCATCATCAACAGATTTTAAGGTATTGTATACCTCGGTATCATTATTAAGTCCATAATAAACCAAAAAACGACCTCTGTATGAATTGGTTTCGCCAAATGACTGCAAAACGCCTGCAATAGCACCTTCTGCTAAACTTGGTGTCGAAAAAATAACAGATTCGTCTAAGGATGATTGTGTTGGAGCATCCAATGTTTTTTTACAGCTGCTTACAAGGGTTATTCCTGTAATGATGAATAGCGTATATATAATCTTTTTCATTTTCTTAAAATTAATGATCTTCTAGAAATTTGCGTTTAATCCAAAAACGTAAGATTTACTTCTTGGATAAGCAGAATAATCCACTCCTGGTGTTAATGGTGTATTTCTTCTGGTCGAAACCTCCGGATCAAATCCGGTATAATTGGTCCATAACCATAAGTTGTAACCAGAAGCGTAAAATCTTAATTTTTTCATTTTTAACTTACGCGATATCTTTTCTGGTAGTGTATAACCTAAGGTAATTGTAGATAGTCTTAAAAATGAACCATCTTCTACGGCCCAATCGCTTAACACAAAGGTTTTTGTATAAGGCGACCATAACGTGGTATTTGCATTCATTGCTGTTAACTCAGCCGGATCGTTACTGATTGTTCCGTCAGCTCTTAAATTTGTCCAGCGCTGTCCGGTTTCCATAATAGAACTTAGATTTCTAGAAGCGTATTTACTTGTTGAAGTATACTCGATCTTATTTGCATTGTAAACATCGTTGCCATAGCTCCAATTAAAATATGCACCAAGATCAAAATCATAAATTCTTGAGTTAAGTGAAAAACCACCCGTATTTAACGGGTTGGTATTTCCGATAATAGAACGATCAGATAAATCTATTTTTCCATCGCCAGAAATGTCTTCGATCTTCATTGTACCAGGACGAACAGTTCCTACAAATGATGTTGCATCAACTACGCCAGGTTTTAAGATCCATTTGCCAGTTGTCGAGTTGTATCCTGTAAAGTCCGAAACTTCGTATCTGCCAGCACTCTTATAACCATAAATGCGTCCGATTGAAGCACCTTCTTCAACTAGATAATCTACACCAATTTCTGTTGAAGCCCATCCAGATGTTCCATTGATATTTTTAACCGATCCTAGCGATAATACTTTGTTTCTGTTGAAACTGATGTTCGCATTTACAGAAAGATCGAAATTCTTTTCCTTTATTGCATTCCAGTTTACAGAAAGTTCGATACCCTTATTCTGAGTTTGACCTAAATTTCGGTATTGGGCATCGTATCCTGTACCTCCAACTGGGAACAAGATCAATAAATCCTTTGTCTTATTCAAATAAGCATCAACTGTACCTGTAATTTTAGAATTGAGCAAAGCGAAGTCTAATCCTATATTTCTGGTTACATTGGTTTCCCATTTCAAATCTGGATTGGCCATAATTTTTGATGCCGCCCAATAGTTGTTAAAACCATTGATCCAGGTTGTGGTAGAATTTTGGAAAGATTGAGTGATTTGTCCTGGAGGAATATTGTTATTCCCTGCAGCACCGTAACTGGCTCTAAGCTTTAAGTCTGTCAGCCAAGATTTTGTGCCTTCCATAAACTTTTCCTGAGAAATTCTCCAACCTGCAGAAACCGATGGGAAATAACCCCAGTGGTTTTCTGGAGAAAATTTAGATGAACCATCTGCCCTAAAGGTAGCGCTTAATAAATATTTGCCTTTGTAATCGTAATTGGCTCGGCCAAAAAATGAAAGCAATTTATCGTCAGGCGAAAAATTATTGTCTATGGTAGTGGCTTTACCCTGGGTAGTTAGTACCCTAGTCTGCTCAAAAGCAAACGATTTTGGAAAGCCATGAACCTCTGTAGTTAAAGTATTTTGCTCTGTTTTAATATATTCCTGCCCAAGTAAAACCGTAAGATTATGGTTTTTGCTTAGAATTTTATTAAAGTTATAGTTTAAGGTATTGGTGTTTCTGAAACTATTTCTGTTTGTATTCATTGAAATAATTGCAGGTAAGTTGGGATAATCGGCAAGGTTTTTCACATAATAAGTTGTAATGCCGTAAAAACGATCCTGATCATTTCTAAGTCCATCGTAGCCAACCTCCGATCTTAACCTTAAATTATCGATGATCTCGTAGGTCATAGCACCATTAATGTTATATGCCTTACGATGAACGTACTGATCATTATCAGATATGGCTACTAACGGATTATACAGGTTAAACTCATCGTTGGTATCTGTTGATGATGTTAATCCCGGTACCGGGAAAGGAGGGTAAAGAATTGCATATTTCAAACGTGAATCAGCAGACGATTTTTCATTTTGCTCATTGGCACCGCCACCGTTGGTTTTGGTATCGGCATAGCGTAATCCAAAATCCAAGGTAAGTTTATCGTATAATTTGTGGTTTAATTTAAAGCTGATGTTCTGCCTTTTAAAATCCGACATTTGCATTATGGCCTTGTCATTTACAAAACTGTGGCTTAAGCTATATTTGGTTTTATCGCTTCCACCAGTGATGCTTAAATTTTGATTAAACGTTGTTCCCGTGCGGCCGAAAACCAGGTCTTGCCAATTATTTTCATTGATGTTATCGTACAGATCAATGTCCTGATAATTTCCAAAATATTGTGTGTAATCTGTTGGCGAAGCATCTAAAAGTGATCTTTCATATTGCCAGTGCACATAATCAGATGCAGATAATACATCTAATTTTTTAGCCAATTTTCTCGTACCCGCAAAAACATTGTAAGTAATGTTTGTTTTTCCATCCTTACTATTTTTGGTGGTAACCAATATTACGCCGTTAGCTCCTCTAGCCCCATAAATAGCGGTTGATGAAGCATCTTTTAATACATCAATAGATTCTATATCCTGAGGTGCAATATCCGCTATAGAAGTTACGGGAAAACCATCAACAATATAAAGTGGAGAATTATCGCCTGTAATGGAACCGCCACCTCTAACCCTAACATTAATTTGTGCATCGGGAGATCCTTCTGATGATGAGATATTAATACCGGCAACTCGGCCTTGTATGGCTTCTAGCGCCGAAGAAACAGGTGCTGCAGCGATTACATCGGCACCAACAGAAGACACAGCGCCAGTTAAATCTTTTTTGCGTACCGTTCCATAACCTACATTTACCGTAACTTCCTGAAGGGTATTTGCATCCTCTTCCAAAATTACCTCTAATTTTGTTTGATTGCCAACGGTAATGCTTCTTGTTTTATAACCAACATAAGTGAAGGTTAATACAGTGCCATTCGCAGGTACGCTGATTTTGAAAACGCCATTTGCATCGGTGCTCGATCCTGTTTTTGAATCCTTAACCGTTACACTTACGCCCACCAGTGGCTGTCCATCTGATTTGTCTTTTACGGTTCCGGTAAGTTGCCTAGTTTGGGCCTGTACACTCGAAATGCCAAAGGAAAATGAGAGAAATGCTAAAAAGAGTAAAACTCTGCTCATAATTATGTATTTATTGGATTAATTTGGTTTCTTGGAAAAATGATGCAATCGCTTGCATGAAGAATATAATTCTTTGTTGGAAAGTTATTGTTTGTTAATATTTGGTTACGTTGATCTAACAATTTTACAAACTTAAAACCGATTGCCGACAGATTTAACCAAAAAAGTGTGCAAACGTTCCCAAAAACGTTGTTTTAACGTTTATTTATTAGGTCGGTTTCGAATTCCAAAAGAGATATTTTTTGTAACTTGGGAGCAAGTACTAAAAATGAGATTTGAAACTTCTACCATAAAAGATATTGCTAAGGCTTTGGGGCTATCCACATCAACGGTTTCCAGAGCTTTAAGAGACCGTTATGAAATTAGTGAAGAGACTAAAAAGATTGTTTTAGCCTATGCAGAGAAGGTAAATTACCGTGCAAACCCAATTGCAAGAAGTTTAAAGGAGCGCAGAAGCTATTCAATCGGAATTATTGTTAGCGAGATCGCAAACAACTTTTTTTCGCAGGTGATAAATGGAATAGAATCGATTGCATACAACAAGGATTACCATGTAATCATTTCTCAAAGTCATGAGTCGTATAAGCAGGAAAAACTTAACGTAGAACACTTAGCCTCACGTTCAATTGATGGTTTATTAATCGCACTATCTTCTGAAACACAGGATATAGATTATTTAAGAGATTTATATGCAAAAGGATTACCAATTGTTTTCTTCGATCGGGTGCCCGAAAATTTTGAAACCCATAAAGTAATCGCCAATAATTTTAAAGGTTCTTTTGATGCGACAGAACATTTAATCCTATCCGGAAAAAGAGTTATAGCGCATTTAACCAATTCCGAAACCTTATCTAATACAAAAGAAAGATTAGAAGGCTATAAAGCGGCTTTAACAAAATATCATATAGAATTTAAACCCGAATTGGTAAAGTATTGCCAACATGGTGGTATGCATAGTGCCGAATTAGAGCAAGCGGTTAAAGAACTTTTGCCCTTAAAACCAGATGGCATTTTTATTTCAAGTGATAGACTCACCACGGGCTGTATCTTGGCCCTGAAAAACACCAATCCAGAAGTTGCCCATAAAATTGCAATCGCTGGTTTTACGAACTCCAATTTGGTTGAGTTGTTTTCGCCTTCTTTAACTTCTGTAAAGCAGCCCGCTTTTGAAATTGGGCAAGTAGCAACAGAATTGCTAATTTCTATGATTGAGGCAAAAAGACCAATAACCGAATTTGAAACTAAGGTTTTGGATACGGAATTGGTTAGAATGAAGAAAAACTTGGGAAACCGGTTTTTGTAGTTCTTTTGTCCTTAAGGCACTCTAAAACTCAAACGCTTAACTCCAAACTAATTATTACCTTTGCGCTATGGTAGAAATCGTATTAAAAAAGGGCAAAGAAAAGGCGGCGTTACAAAGACATCCATGGGTATTTTCTGGAGCATTAGAAAAAGTAAAGGGAAAACCGGAAGATGGCGATGTTGTTAAAGTTTTTGCTTTCGATAACGAATTTCTAGCTTATGGGTATTTCAACAGCAATTCTAGGGTTGCCGTTCGGCTTTTGGAATGGGACGAAAATCAAATCATTGATAAGACTTGGTACGAAAACCGCTTAAAACAAGCCATTGCTTCACGTCAGTTTATTTTAACAGATGAAACGAATACTTGCCGTTTGGTTTTTAGTGAGGCCGATTTTCTGCCCGGCTTAATTGTAGATAAATATGCCGATTTTCTTTCCTTTCAGATTTTAAGTTCTGGGATAGAAAAAGTTAAAAATCAAATCGTTGAAATACTAAAAAATGAGCTCAGTCCAAAAGGAATTTTTGATAAGAGCGATGCCACAGCTCGTACACACGAAGGTTTACCGATAGAGAATGGATTAATTTGGGGCGAAAATCCGCCAGAATTGCTCGAGGTAAAAGAAAACGGAATCATTTACAACATCAATATTGCCGAAGGGCAAAAATCGGGTTTTTATTGCGATCAGCGAGACAACAGAAAAATTTTGGCCAGCTATACAAAAGGTAAAAAAGTTTTGGATTGTTTTAGTTATAGTGGCGGTTTTAGTTTAAATAGCTTAGCCAACGGTGCTCTGAGCATTACTAGTGTAGATAGTTCGGCACTTGCCGTAGAAACTTTAAAGCAAAATATTGCCTTAAATAATTTCGAAGAAACAAAGGTTGTGGCCATTCAATCTGATGTAAACAGACAGCTTCGAGCATTTAAAGAATCGGGTGAGACCTTTGATGTAATTGTATTAGATCCACCAAAATATGCACCGTCGCGTTCAGCTTTGGATAGGGCAGCAAGAGCTTACAAAGATTTAAACCGCTTAGGTATGCTGCTTTTAGAAAAAGGTGGATTACTTGCTACATTTTCATGTTCTGGAGCTGTAGATATCGAAACTTTTAAACAGATTATTGCTTGGGCTGCTTTAGACGCGGGCAAAGAAGTTCAAATTATCAAACAGTTTTGCCAGCCGGAAGATCATCCAGTTCGAATCTCTTTTTCTGAAGGGGAATATTTAAAAGGATTACTGTTAAGGGTGCTATAAATCTATTGAGTTAATTGTTAGGCTTTCTTAATTATTTGGAACACTGCATTGCTTTTTTAATGTTCTTCCCGTTTCAAAGGAAAAACCTTTACCGAATTAAAGTCCAGTGTTATCAAAGCATAAGATGCGCTTTTGATAACATCCCGAATAGCCAATAAATTGCAATATCTTTCCCATTGGTTTCAACCAACGCAACAATTTATGAACATCCAAGGCTTTAGCCAAAAATTTACAATCTGCAACCGTGAGTATGGTAGTTGCAGGGCTAATAAATCTCATTATTATGTAACAAACCTAAATCTCCTCCGAACTTGATGGTAATTTATCATACTCGCCTTTCACTGCGTAAAATCCAAAAATCACCAAGCCAATACTGATAGGGAAGAAAATGAACAGAATAATTGCCCACTGCAGAATCGTATTGGTTCGTTCAATATCGGTATGGGTTAATCCTACTTTTTGTATGGCCTGTACAATTAAAAAAGCCATTGCCAGCGGACCAGTAACCATCCAGATTATACCTAAAAATTTCTTTAACGCGTTCATATTTTCTCTTTAATCGTTAATGTTTTCGTCTCTTTTGTTCGATAAATAAACCGTTCCAATAACTAAGCTCAGCGCAGCAATTCCAATTGGATACCATAATCCTGACAGGGGCGTTGCACCAGCAAAACTTGCAATTAGGGTTGCAATAAAAGGCACTAATCCTCCAAAAACACCGTTGCCAATATGGTAAGGTAAAGACATAGATGTGTATCTGATTTTGGTTGGGAACAGCTCGACCAAAAATGCCGCAATAGGTCCATAAACCATTGTTACCAATAGAATTTGAAAGAAAATTAACCCAACAAATTTCCAAAAAACAGCGGTTGGCAAAACTTTGTCTTTCATGATTTCCTTAACAGGCAATAACCCTTTTGTAACGGAAACAGTATCGGCTTGAATAATGTTAAAAGAAGCTCCGTTTTTCAATAATACTTTGGTTGTCACAGTTTTTAAGCTGTCTTGTGTACCCTCTATTAAAATAGATTTTGTTGTTGGTGACGAAGACAAAATATCATTTTTTTCAGTTTTGGTAAAATCCGTATCATCTAAAAAAATCTGATAAATCGGACGGTAAAAGATTATACCCAGCAACATTCCGCTTAACATAATCCACTTCCGACCTACTTTATCGCTCCAAGCCCCAAAGATTACAAAAAATGGCGTTGCAAAAGCAATGCCCCAAAGTAAAATGTATCGAGAATCGTTAAAATCGAGTTTACAGGTATTCTCTAAAAAAGATTGCGCATAAAACTGGCCGGTGTACCAAATAACCCCTTGCCCCATGGTTGCGCCAAATAAAGCCAGCAATACCATTTTGAAGTTTCCTTTATTGTTAAAACTTTCTTTAAGCGGGTTTTTAGAAATATTTCCTTCAGCCTTCAACTTCGAAAACATAGGCGATTCATGCATCTTCATGCGGATGTAGATTGAAACCACAACCAGCACAATAGAAAGTAAAAAGGGAATTCTCCAGCCCCAATTGCCAAAGGTTTCGGCACCCAAAAGGTTTTTGGTAATAACGATAACACCCAAAGAAAGGAACAAACCCAAAGTTGCTGTAGTTTGAATCCAGCTGGTAAAAAAGCCTCTTCTATTTTTAGGGGCATGCTCGGCTACATAGGTTGCCGCACCACCATATTCTCCGCCAAGCGCTAGGCCTTGGATCAACCTTAAAATTAAAACTAAAATTGGTGCCGCATAACCAATGCTTCTATAGGATGGAATTAAACCTATAAAGAATGTTGAGCCACCCATTAAAACCAGGGTTAATAAGAAGGTGTATTTCCGCCCTATTAAATCGCCAAGCCTCCCAAAAACAAGTGCACCAAAAGGGCGAACAATAAAACCAGCGGCAAAAATGGCAAGCGTGTTGATTAGGGCTGAAGCACCCGCATCTTCGGGAAATAACTGATGACCAATGATTACAGCAAGACTGCCAAAAATGTAAAAGTCGTACCATTCTATTAAAGTGCCGAGAGATGAGGCTCCAATAACTTTAAAAATATTATTCTTAGGTAAGGTTTCGCTCATAAAATAGGAATATTTGGTTTTTCTAAGATAAACATTTGTATTACAAATCTGTAACCTAAAGAAGTACACTTTAAATTTTTACAGATGAAACATTTCAGCTTTTCTTTTGTATTTTCAATTGCTAAACATAACATATGCTTTTAATACAGAATATTAGACTAAGTAGAATTTTAAGAAACACTTGGCAAGTAGATTAATCATGATTGCATCTTGTACCATTGCGTACTTTGTAAGAGCATATTTAATAGCCCACCACTTCGAAATCCCAACCATAATTCCAACAGTTTTAGGTACAGCAATTGCTTTTTTTATCGGTTTTAATAATAATCAGGCGTACGATAGATGGTGGGAAGCCCGTAAAATTTGGGGTGCTTTGGTAAACGATTCACGCTCATTTGCCAGAAATCTAATCAACTATGTTGATCAGGATGACGAAGCTGTTAAACGCATGGTATATCGCCACATTGCTTTTTTGTATGCTTTGAAAGCAAATCTTCGAGGTGCTGTTGATGAAATTTATATCAAATACTTAAGTGAGGAAGATTTAAAGGAAATTGAAAAACATAACAACGCACACAATGCGATTTTAAATATCCAATCGAGAGATTTACAAAAACTTTCAAAATCAAATGCAATAGATGGTTTTCGGTTTATCGAAATCAATGAGATGCTTACCCGCTTTTCGGATTCGATGGGCATGAGCGAGCGGATAAAAAACACCATCTTTCCCACTACATATACTTATTTAACAAAGGTTTTTATCTGGCTTTTCGTAGTTACTTTTACATTGGTTATTAGCCAATCGGCGGGGATTGCCTCTATCTTTTTAGGTTGGTTAATTGGCTTTGTATTTGTTTCTACCCAAATTAATGGGATGAGTTTGGTCAATCCATTCGAAAATAATTCAGCAGGCGTTCCGCTTAATCAAATTACCCGAACTATAGAAATAAATCTATTGCAAATGCTCGAGGAAGATGAAATTCCAGAGCCGATAAAACCCATTAATGAAGAGTACATTCTTTAGAGCTTTTCAGTTATTTTTTTTCCAATAAAAATTAAGAAATTAGAAAGAAGATAGAATATAACAACAACTACTAAAGCATTTATAATGGCTTTTGGATAGCCTAAATCTGTTACGTTTATAAATGGATAAGGATATTGACCGATTATAGCGCCTCTAATAACTATAAAAATAACATAGAGCAGAGGATAAATCATCCATAATTTAGCATCACGATATTCTAGCTTAGATTTATCAACATAAAAAATCCAAAAGGCTATAAAAATTAATGGATCAACTACGTGGAGTAATTCATCGGCAACTCTTGCCCAGCCCATAGGCGAAACCAATCCCCTTAAAACAGCATTGTATACGAGGCCAACAACTGATATGTAAACCGTAATTGCAGTTAAAGTCTTTGGTTTTGAAAAAAACTTTCCTAGCGAACTCTCTTCAAACAGCCACAATGTTGCGAAACATATGGCAATAATTATGTTGGTTGTCACCGTAAAAAAAGACATGAATAATTTAATTGTGGCCGAATAATCACCATTCAAAAGCTTCAAGCTAATGTTAAACTGAAGACTAATTGCAAACCATGCGATTAGCGCAGCAAGCATTATGAAAATTTTTTTGCCTGTTAAAGAATTCATAAATAAAGTAGGAGATGATTAATATAGCCAAAAAAATATGCCTATCTAAAACTAAGATAAGCATATTATAAGAAATTGCTTTAGGCAATTTTTGAATATAGAAATTACTTATTCGGCGTATTTCTTAACTTAATGGGTTTTTTTGTATTCTTTTTCATTTTCAGATTAAGCATTTCTACCAGTACAGAGAACGCCATTGCAAAATAAACATATCCTTTAGGAATGTGTTGATCTAAACCTTCGGCCAAAAGAGACACACCAATTAGAAGTAAAAATGAAAGCGCAAGCATTTTTACGGTTGGGTGCTTGTTTACAAAATCGCTAATAGAGCCTGCAGAGATCATCATAATAATTACGGCAATTACAACGGCTGCAATCATAATTTCGATGTGCTCAGCCATTCCAACGGCGGTAATTACAGAGTCTAGAGAAAATACAACATCCAGAATTAAAATCTGCACAATTGTTGGCCAAAAAGAGTGCGCTTTTGTGTTGCCTTCAGCATCTTCCTCACCTTCCAATTTATTATGGATTTCATGTGTGCTTTTATAAATCAAGAACAATCCACCAACAATTAAAATTAAATCGCGACCAGATATTGCAAGTTTCTCGAACCAATCGCCACTGTTTATGCCAATCCAGCTGCCCATATTAAATAAGGTAGAAGTTAACGTCATTACCCAGCTCAAAGACAGTAACAACAATACTCTGGTAATCATTGCCAGCCCCAAACCCAATTGGCGAGCTTTTTTCTGTTGGTTTTCTGGAAGCTTACCCGAAAGGATAGAAATAAAAACAATATTATCGATGCCTAAAACAATTTCTAAAACGGTAAGCGTTAACAAAGAAATCCAGGCTTCTGGGGTACTTAAAAATTCCATAATTATTTTATCTGATAAGGCGAAGATATAAAAGGCAACTGATTAATTGAACAGTTTTTACTTCTATTTAGTTTGTACAAGGTTTATTTAATGAGAGGTTCTCGATATAGACGTTTAGTCGAGCCCGAGTAGAGAATCTTCGTTCACATTAAATCCGGCCTAACAAATTTTTCGGAACAGCTTTCCCAAGCCTAACCCTTAACTTCAATAGAAAAATTTTCAGCCGGCGTTTTTTGTTTTTTCACAAGTTTGTATTTTTTCATTGGTGTTCAAGCTTGCGTTGTAGGTCTTTTTGACGTCAAAAAGAAAGAAGCCCGTCTGGCTAAGACTGATCAACTAAAAGTCAGGATTTTATTTATTGCACAGTTCTTTCAATCTCAGCTTTTAACCTTTCTTCCAAGATGATCGATTTTGATTTAAATTCGGGATCTGAAAAAGAAATATTTGCAGTTGCGTATAAGATTTTACCATCCTTGCCCACTAAAATATTCGAGGGAAAGCCATGGTTAATATTCAACTTTCTAATTTCATCTTTGGTTAAGCTTACAATTTCATATTTATAGCCATTTCGTTTTTGAAATCGTTTTGCAGAGCCAGGTAAATCGTATGTGATTGCAATAAACCTAACATTTTTACCGGTGTATTTACTCACAAGCTTATTCAGTTCGGGCATTTCCGCTATGCATGGTGGGCACTTTTCAAACCAAAAATTAATTAAAACAATGTAACCTTTTAAGTCTTCCTCTTGGAATGAAGTTTTGTTTACTGTTTGTCCTTTAAAGGCTGGTAAATCTTTGCCAACTAAATCTTCAAAAAAAGTTTCCTGAGTTGCCCATCGCACTGTTTCAGTTTGTGCCTTGACAAAAAATGAAGATATTAATAAAAGAAATGTGCTTAAATAACTTTTCATTATGAGGGCTAAAGATAAAAAAAGTCCTGCCAACTGCTGGCAAGACTTCATTAGTTTATTTAGCTTGGAAATTCTTATTTGAAGGTAACCGAACCATATTCTGTTTTGATTGACACATTTGCCGAACCACCATTGCCAATTTTTCCAGTGTATTTTTTGGTTTCATCATCTTTACTTACCTGGGTAGAAGATACATTAGAGCCATATTTAAAACCGGCATAAGAAGTTGAAAGGTTAAAGTTGGCATTATAATTATTTGCAAAACCTAAACCAACGCTTACATATTCGCCATTAAAAGTAAAGTTTTTGCAAGCTGGCGTAATCTCAGCAACAGATAGTCTGTTGTAATCCATATCGATATTTGCATCGCCATTTAAGTTACCCAAACTAACATTGGTATATTCCGTTTTTAAGGCAAGTTTGCCCACATTCGCAATGGTTAAACTGCCATATCCCTGTTGAATTACCGTATTGCCCTTAATTGTATTGATGTTGATTTTCGCATATTCAGTATGTAATAACAAGTTGCCACCGATATTACCAACCGTTAATCCCGATCCATATTCTACTTTAATATCGGCCGATTTTCTGATTGTATTAATATTTACCGGAACATATTCCGCAGAGATTTCGATTGTACCTACCGAACCAATGTTTACGCCGCCACCATATTCGTGTTTTACTACCGCTGCGTTTAAATCCTGAACAGTAGTTTTACCATACTGAACATTAATATAATTGTTGGCATTACTTAGGTTGCCAGCGGTAAGGTTTCCGTATTGAACCTTTAAGGATGTCGGTCCTGAAAAATCCCCTAAATCAACATTGCCGTATTGTTGTAATACTGTTAGTGGATTAATTGCAGGCATGTACAAAGTGTAACTTACCTTAACCTCTCTTCTCCATGTTGTTACCCCATTTTTAACACTGCGCCCATACCTACCGTTCTTTTCGCCCATATTTGTTTTAATGGAAACCACATCACCTGTTTTATTGGCGTCAATTGATACATCATCAATTAATTTTTGGGCATCGCTTTCTGAATTGCTATAAGCTTTGATATCAATATCAACACGCACTTCTTTTTTATCCCAGGTTTTAATTACAATAGCTCCATACTGATTGTTCAAATTAACTTTATCATTATTGTCTACGCTAAAGCTTTTACTGAAAGATTTGGATTTTTCCGCATCACTACCTGTCTGTACATCTTGTGTTACTTTAACCGATGTATTTACTGAAGCAACGGTTACCGTATTAACTGCATAACTTTCTGATGGATTATTAACCACAGCTACTTGTTGGGCATAGGTTTTTACGGCGATGAAAGCCATTATGGCTAAAAATATTTTTATTGTTTTCATGTTTGTTAATTGTTAAATCACTTACCTAAAACCTGCCGGCTGGCTTAAGTATGTTGTGGGTGAGCGTAATTAATCTTGAGTCTTCAAGATATTCAGTATTCCTTTATCTTTCTGCTTAATTTATATTTGGTTAACCCTTTTATAATCGTCAACCTGGTTTATAATCATTAGTTGTTGTTTCAACAGCTGAAGCTGGATCTCTCTATTTTTAACCATTGCTTTTACCACATAAAGTTGGTTTGGCGTAGTTGGTAGTTCAGCTTTCAAGCGTTCGTAATCTTCATCAAGCTTTCTTAAATCGGCTGTAAATTTTTTGTATAAATCTGGATTTGCAGAGGCAAAAATGGCTAAGCTATCTCTCTTTTCGGTGATTAAGCCAGCATAATGGCCTTCTTTCTGCGCATAAGCCGAGTTTACATCAGCGATTTCTAAATCTCTGTTTTGCATTCTTCCGGCGTACAGCCAAACTAAACCGAAAACAACTACTATAGCTGCCGCAGCGCTCATCCATAAATATAGCTTTACTGGCTTTTTTTTCTTTTTTTTGTCTAATTCAAGCTCAATCTTTGCCCAAAGCCCCGCCGATGGTTCAAATGCATCAAACGACTTGCGATTTTCTTTAACAAAGGTTTCTAATCTATTATTCATCTCTCATCCCTTTCTGTTCTAAAATATTTTTTAACTTCTTTTTTGCCCGCATATATTGTGTGCGGCTTGTGTTTTCACTTATTTTTAAAATGTGCGCAATTTCTTCATGGTCGTAACCTTCCAGTAAATACAAACTTAAAACAACCCTATAGCCATCTGGCAATTCGGTAATTGCGTTTCTAATTTCATCGGCCTGCAACTTTACTTCATATTCATCGGCACTAATCTCATCTGGCATTTCCGAAATCTCATCTGTCCCTACAAATTCAAACTTGCGCTTGCGGAGGTAATTGATCGATTTATTAATCACAATCTGTTTCAGCCATAATCCGAAAGTGGTTTCCTGTCTAAAATCAACAATTCTGGTAAAAGCATCTAAAAACGATTCTTGCAAAACATCTTCGGCTTCTTCTTCATAATTTAAAATGCGCAGGGCAACATTATACATTGCCTTTGCATACAGCTTGTACAATTCAAACTGCGCAGCCCGGCTTCCCTGCATGCACTCTTTTACTAATTCTAGGTTTTTATCGATGTAGACCGCTTCCAAAATTTTGATGATTCTGATTATAAGACAGGTAAGATTTTAAAACGTTGCATCAAGGTAGAAAAAAGTTTAAATTAATTTTAAAACGTTTCTACTTTTTGCTTCAGTGTAAACTTAAACCTTTCAAATGAAGAATCTGTTATTATGGAAAATATCGGTACACTTCATCATAAATTTGAAAACCCTAATGCAAACAATTAACTTCACACTATGGAAATCGATTCAATAATTTCAACCGTAAACGAGATACATAAAAAGGCAGATCGGGCTTTAGAAAACAGAGATGCCAACCTCTATATGCAGTATTTCGATGAAAGTTTGAAGTATGCTACTGCTGATTCATCAAGTTTTGATAAAAAAGAGTTTGCCCAAAATCTTGAAAAATATTTTAAAAGTATAAAGGATTATAAAACCAGCCATTATAGAATAAAATCCTCTTTTGAGAATGATATTTTTACCGAAAAAATAGCCCGAAAATCAGTTATTATAAAACCGAATTTACTCGTCTTCTCTAAAAAAGAAACCATCCAGACCGAAGAAGTTTATCATTGGAAAAATATAAACAGCGAATGGAAAATAGTTGCGGTTGAAGTGGTGTTGGAGGAGAAATATTAATTTAATTACCAGAAAAGCTGTTAAAGCTTAAACTTATTCATTTCTTCCACTTGCTTGCCGATGTGTTTTTGCCGTCTAAAGCATATTTTGGCATTCAACAAATTTCCCTGAATCTTCTTCTCTAAACTTTAAAACAAATTCGGTATTTTTGCCGCTTAATTTAGATTACTATATATGTTAAGAACAGTAACTTGTGGTGCATTAAGCCTTCAAAATTTAGGCGAAAGTGTTACGCTGTGTGGTTGGGTACAAAAATCGAGAGATTTAGGCGGTATGACTTTTATCGACATTCGCGATCGTTATGGTATTACGCAACTTGTTTTTAACATGGATGATAATCGCGAACTTTGCGAAGCAGCACGTTTATTGGGTCGCGAGTATGTAATTAAAACAACAGGTACCGTTGTAGAGCGCAGCAACAAAAACCCGAAAATGTCTACTGGAGATATTGAAATAAAAGTTTCTGCCTTAGAAATTCTTAATGCGGCAAAGCTACCTCCATTCATGATTGATGATGAAACCGATGGGGGTGATGAGTTACGCATGAAATATCGTTACTTAGATTTACGCCGTAACCCAGTTCGCAACAACTTGGTACTTCGCCATAAAATGGCACAATCGGTTCGCCGTTATCTTGATGCTCTAGACTTTATCGAAGTAGAAACACCGGTTTTAATAAAATCTACACCAGAAGGTGCAAGAGACTTTGTTGTGCCAAGCCGTATGAATGCAGGCGAGTTTTATGCTCTGCCACAATCGCCACAAACCTTTAAGCAATTGCTTATGGTTTCTGGTTTCGATCGGTATTTCCAAATTGTAAAATGCTTTAGAGATGAAGATTTAAGAGCCGATCGCCAGCCTGAGTTTACTCAGATTGATTGTGAGATGTCTTTTATCGAACAAGAAGATATCTTAAATACTTTTGAAGGATTAATTCGTACTTTATTTAAAGAAGTGCGCAACTACGATTTGCCAGAAGTACCACGTATGCAATATGCAGATGCATTGCGTTTGTATGGTTCTGATAAACCTGATACCCGTTTTGCAATGGAATTTGTTGAGCTAAACGATTTGGTTAAAGGTAAGGGATTCCCTGTTTTTGACAATGCAGAACTCGTAGTCGGTATTAATGCAAAAGGAGCTGCAAATTATACCCGTAAACAATTAGATGAATTAACCGACTTCATCAAGCGCCCTCAAATCGGTGCTACAGGATTAATTTATGCCCGCCATAATGATGACGGAACTATTAAATCTTCGGTAGATAAATTCTTTAACGAAGAAGATTTAAAACAATGGAGTGAAGCCTTCAAAACGGAAAAAGGAGATTTACTTTTAATCTTGGCAGGTTCTACAGATAAAGTTCGCAAGCAATTAAACGAACTTCGTTTGGAAATGGGTAACCGTTTGGGCTTACGTGATAAAAACACATTCTCGGCACTTTGGGTTCTTGATTTTCCACTTTTAGAGTGGGATGAAGAAACTGAACGATACCATGCCATGCACCACCCATTTACTTCTCCAAAACCTGAAGATATTGCCTTGTTAGATACGGATCCGAAAAATGTTCGTGCCAACGCATACGACATGGTAATTAACGGAACTGAAATTGGTGGCGGGTCTATACGTATTCACGACAGAGAATTACAGGCCTTAATGTTTAAGCATTTAGGTTTTAGTACCGAAGAAGCTCAGAAACAATTTGGTTTCTTAATGGATGCATTTGAGTTTGGCGCACCTCCACACGGTGGTATTGCTTTCGGTTTCGATCGTTTAACTTCAATTTTTGCTGGCTTAGATTCTATACGTGATGTTATTGCTTTCCCTAAAAACAATTCGGGTAGAGACGTTATGATTGATAGTCCGAGTACAATTGATGATAAACAACTTAAAGAACTGAAAATCAAAACAGATTTATAATTCAGTAGCTTATTTGCCCTTCATTACAAAAGGAATAATACGACATAAAAAACCACTTGATGCATAATCAAGTGGTTTTTTTTATTTAATGGTTACTGCCTTGCTGAAAGAAACCTTAAGAATCTGATTTATTCAACAGTTACAGATTTAGCCAAATTCCTAGGCTGATCTACATTGCAACCCCTCATTACCGCAATATGATAAGATAAAAGCTGTAATGGAATAGTTGCTAATAAAGGTAAAAATGCTTCATCAGAATCTGGAATTTCGATGCAATAATCGGCCATTTTCTTCACTTCAGTATCGCCTTGGGTTACAATTGCAATTACCTTTCCTTTTCTGGCTTTAACCTCCTGGATATTGCTTATTACCTTTTCATACGATGAGTTTTGTGTTGCAATAAATATAACAGGCATTTCCTCATCAATTAAAGCAATAGGGCCATGTTTCATTTCTGCCGCCGGATAACCCTCAGCGTGGATGTAAGAGATTTCCTTAAGCTTTAGTGCACCTTCTAATGCAACTGGGAAACCACTGCCTCTTCCTAAAAACAAACAATTTCTAGAGTCTTTAATCTTGGAAGCTACCTCTTTAATTAAATCGTTAGATTCTAGGGCAATTTGTATTTTATTTGGAATATTATCCAATTCGGTTAATAACCCTACTAATTTAGACTGCGTTATTGTTCCTTTTTGCTGAGCCATGTAGAAAGCCATCAAGGTAAGAACAGTTACCTGTGCTGTAAATGCTTTTGTAGATGCTACACCAATTTCTGGTCCGGCATGAGTATAAACGCCTGCATGGGTTAAACGAGGAATAGATGCTCCGGCAACATTACAGATTCCGAAAATGGTTGCACCACGTTCTTTAGCCATTTCTATAGCAGCCATTGTATCCGCAGTTTCACCAGATTGTGAAATCGCAATTACCACATCTTTTTCGGTAATAATTGGATTGCGGTATCTAAATTCTGATGCATATTCCACTTCAACAGGAATTCGAGCGTATTCCTCAATTAAATATTCTCCAACTAAACCTGCATGCCACGATGTTCCGCAGGCTACAATAATTATACGGTCTATATTTTTTAGTTTTTCTACAAACTCTTTTATCCCACCCAATTGCACTTTACCTTCTTCCGGATAAATACGACCACGCATACAATCTCTAATCGATCTTGGTTGTTCGTAAATTTCTTTCAGCATAAAATGATCGAAACCACCTTTTTCAAGCATTTCCAGTTTCAATTCAAGCTCTTGGATTAATGGCGTTTGCACCAGGTTATCCAACCTTTTAACCAAAAGATCATCTTTGGTTACCAATGCAATTTCGTTATCATTTAGATAGATTACGTTTTTGGTATATTCAATAATCGGGGTTGCATCAGAAGCAATAAAATATTCGCCTTTGCCAACACCAATTACCATCGGACTTCCTTTACGGGCAGCAATCAAACGATCTGGATTTTCTCTATCCATAACCACAATGGCATAGGCACCAGTAACTTCTTTTAAAGCAAGTCTAACTGCTTCTAGTAAATCTATTTGTTCAATTTTCTGAATTTCTTCAATCAAGTGAATTAAAACTTCCGTATCCGTATCGCTTTTAAATTCATGGCCACGAGAAGAAAGTTCTTCTTTTAATGTCGCGTAATTTTCGATAATCCCGTTATGAATAATCGAAAGCTTATCGTTATTTGAAGTATGTGGATGCGAATTCCTATCTGATGGAACACCATGTGTAGCCCAGCGGGTATGCCCCATTGCAATGGTACCGGTTTTATCCTTATCTTCTGCAAATTCTTCTAACGCGGCAACCTTACCAACTTTTTTATAAATATGTTGACCATCGGCATTCATTAATGCAATACCTGCACTATCATAGCCTCTGTATTCTAATCTTTTAAGACCTTTAAGTACTATCGGCCAAGCCTCTCTATAGCCTATATAACCTACAATTCCACACATAAAATTTATATAAATTAAAAACGCACGAATATACTAAACAAACGTTTGTTTAGCATGCCAATTAAAATTTTACGTAAAATAATTTTTACAAACCATCTTAAACGAAAAATTCACCTAAAGTATTAACAATAGGTGAATTTTATGATGAGTTTTTAGTGAAGATTAATTTATCTTACTGTAATAGATATTAAGCTTTACCTTATTTGTTGTATTTACACCTGTTCCAATAACTGATCTTTCTGCTGAAGTTGCAGTTGGAGATACCTGAAATACATCTAGAGATGTTGGACCGATAAAAGTTCCGTAATCGGTTAATTTTTTATCAATCAAATCCTGCACGTAACTGGTTACAATAAAAATATATCTGTTTTTTAATGAATCATAATAACCTCCAAAAATACCATCAGATAAACCTCTTTTATCGCCTCCAGTTGTTGTAAGTGGATCATGATCAGGAATATTTACAGGCTGTTCTGCAATATCCCAACGGTATAAAGAAAGTCTTTGTGCCGGTCCAAATGGATAAGCATAAGTCCCAGCGCTCAAATCTACAACCAGCTCAGCCTTGTTTATGATTGATTTTCCATAAGTGCTGGTAAAGTTGGCAAGATTTGGAAATGAGATTTTGGTTCTCACACCAACTAAGCCCTGAGTATAAGTAACCGTATAAGGTGTTGGGTTTGCGGTAGTTGGTGGATTATCCAGCTGCGTTTTAATTGCTGTTCCTGTATAGTCGTGTTTAATGTTCGCTGTAATTGCACCAGAACTTGTGTTTATTGGCCAATTAACTGATGTGGTATCAATGCCACTAGATGAATTTGTACTTTTGTACACCAGCTGTAAGTAAGAATTTACACTAGAAAAATCTATAAATGCGATACCACCTGTACCTGTTGATGTGCTTTTATTAATTTCTGCATAAAGTCCTTTAAAGTAATCTACAAATTTAGCATTAGTAGTTGTTCCTGTTGTAGGCAGGCTTAATATTGTGCTTTGAATAAAGGCTTTGTTCAAAGGAATTCTAATTTCTGCTTTTACAGTTCTTAAGGTATCTGTTTTGCCTTTAAGGATGTTAAAGGTTTTTATTGGTGTATTTGGATAAATCTTACTTCTAAAATTGCCTAACAATAACGAATTATGTGCCTGAACATCAGAGCTTTTGTAATTGGTAATTTTATTTGTTAGCTGATATACATCGATACTATAAATAGAATTAGTAGTATCTCCATAAAATTTAATTTTAGGACTTACCAGATTGGTATCAATTCTCAAAACCAAAACCGCTGAATCTAAAACAGGAGAAGTTCCAAAATCGTAACTTAATGAATATGGAACAACCGTCATGGCAACACTCGATTCCGTTTTACCGAAAACCGGATCAACCATATAACCTAAAGGATGACGCGTTAACCCAACAGTATTTACGGCGTTGTCTAGAACAGTTTGAGATCTAACATCACTGTTAACCAACGTTCCTTGTATTGCTTGGCTTGGATCTACATCTAAACCAATACTATCGGGGTTTTTACAAGATGCAAAAAGAAAAAGACCTATCAACAGGGTTAATAAGTCTTGTTTTGTAAATTTCATATTTAAAAATAATAATACCTAATTAAGCAACAGAAACCAATTCATCATTTGAAATTTCTTCATAAAAAGTATAGAAGTTTTCAAAATTTTCGGTTAAGTTATAAGCTAAAGTTGGCTTATTGGAATCTTTAACAAATTTTAACACATCTTCGTTAAGGTTTTCATCTGCTAATACAACTGCATCTGAATGGGTTACAGCACCGATATGCATGCTGTTGCAATCTGCCGCTTCGAAAGCTTTAGTGTCTGCTTCAGTCATGTTTGCCATAACCGCTTTCTTAGAAAAGTTTGCATTTAATTGCTCACTGAAACAATCTTCATAAATAGAATAAACTACTTTAGAATTTTTGAAAGTTGGATCGTTTTTATAAGTTGTTTTAATGTAAGCTGGAACTAAAGAGCTCATCCAACCATGACAGTGAACGATATCTGGAGCCCACCCTAATTTTTTAACCGTTTCTAAAGCGCCTTTACAGAAAAAGATTGTACGTTCATCATTGTCATCAAAGAATTTTCCGCTAGCATCTCTAAATACTTGCTTGCGTTGGAAATATTCTTCGTTATCCAAGAAATAAACCTGCATGCGGGCAGCTGGGATGGAAGCTACTTTAATAATTAAAGGGTTATCGTTGTCATCGATAATGATATTCATTCCAGACAAGCGGATTACTTCGTGTAAACGATTTCTTCTCTCGTTGATGTTACCAAATTTAGGCATCAAAATGCGGATCTCGAATCCTTTATCTTGCATTGCTTGTGGTAATTGACGAGTGATTTCAGAAATTTTAGTAAGCTCGAGGAAAGGCGACATCTCGTGGGTAACAATCAGCAGCTTCGTTTTTGCCATCTCCATATTTTAAGAAAATATTTAAGTTAAATAAAAGATAATGAGCTGCAAAGATACTAATAATAATACTATTTATCAATATCGCAAGCATTTGTTTGGTTTCGTTTAGATTAATTTACACCTTTACGGCTTTAATTTAAATTGTCCGAATTGGAAATATTTAAAACGAAAACAGCGCTTAGAGCTTTTTTAGAACCTTTAAAAGCCTCAGGACTTAAAATTGCACTTGTACCTACAATGGGTGCTTTGCACAATGGTCATATTTCATTAATTAAACTGGCGCAACAAAATGCAGATGTTATTATATGCAGTATTTTTGTTAATCCGACCCAATTTACCGATCCAAAAGACTTAGAAAAGTATCCGCGACCGATAGAGCACGATCTTGCCATGCTTGAAGAAGCAGGTTGCAATGGTGTTTTTATGCCTGATGTTAAAGAGATGTATCCCGAAAAGGAAGATTGGCATATTGATTTGGGGAAAGCCGAATTTCTATTGGAAGGCGAATTTCGCAGAGGGCATTACCAAGGTGTAACCCAAATTGTAAATAAGCTTTTTGATGCCGTTAAGCCTGATGTGGCGATGTTCGGACAAAAAGATTTTCAGCAGGTGCTGATGATTAAAAATATGCTCAAGCATTTTAATCTACCAATAACCATCATTACCTGTCCAATTATAAGAGAGGAAGATGGGCTCGCAATGAGCAGCCGAAATATTCATCTTTCCGAAAAAGACCGTAAAAATGCTTTAGTGTTAAGTAAGTCACTTCAATTTGTAATCGATCATTTTAATGAGTACTCGCTTTCCCAACTGGAAGAAAAAGCTGAAGCATTATATGCTGGTATTGAAGGCGTAGAACTTGATTATTTTACAATAGCCAATGGCGAGACGCTAGAACCTGCCAAATCAAAAGAAGAGGGTAACTTAGTTGCACTTGTTGCGGCCAAAGTTGGTACAACTCGGCTAATTGATAACATGATCATTAAATAAATGAATTTTGACTGAGTGAATGATATAATTTTACTATTCTCTTATTTCAACAATCAATCATTCTCTAATTCATTATAACTTTATTACTAACTTTGCCAAATGATTATCACGATATTAAAATCGAAAATACACCGTGTTAAGGTTACACAAGCCGAATTAAATTATGTTGGCAGTATTACGATTGATGAAGATTTAATGGATGCAGCCAACATTATCGCAAATGAAAAGGTGCAAATCGTTAATAATAATAATGGCGCACGCTTCGAAACCTATGTAATTAAAGGCGAACGTGGAACTGGAACAATCTGCTTAAACGGTGCTACCGCACGTCTCGCACAACTTGGTGATATATTAATCATTATGTCTTACGGTTCTTTACCGATAGATGAAGCCAAAAAATATAATCCAATACTTGTTTTTCCTGATGACAATAACCATTTGTTAAAATAGCAATTTGACATTCGACCTCAAAACGGCTCTTAAATACATCATCCTATTGCTAATTGGGGTGGGGGTTTTATACTTAGCATTTAAAGGTCAGGATGTAGGCAGAATTTGGATAGAGATTAAAACCGCCAACTTCTTTTGGGTTATTTTTTCTTCGATAATTGTTTGGCTTGCTCATGTTTTAAGAGCTTTACGATGGCAAATGCTTTACAAATCAATTCAATATAAAGTAAGTTTTTGGAATGCTTACCATGCCGTTATGATCGGTTATCTTGCTAACTTGGCATTGCCCAGATTCGGCGAAATTGGAAGATGTTCAGTAATTCATAAAGCAGAAAAAGTTCCAATGTTTGCCTCGATTGGTACCGTAATTACCGAAAGACTATTTGATGTGTTGGTCTTGTTAATAACAGCACTGGCTTTGCTGATATTTCAATATGATATCGTTTCCGATTTTCTTTACAATACCATTTATCTAAGCCTTGCAAATAAAATACAATCACTAAACTATTTCTGGATAATAGGTATTGTCTTACTGTTTCTTTTGGCGGCTGGCATTTCGGTTCACTTTCTTCGAAAAAAACTAAATAAGAAGTTTTTAAGAATTTTTGTGAGTTTGCGTCAGGGATTTGGATCTTACAGTAAACTCAAAAACAAGCCCCTCTTTTTATTATATACATTTGGCATCTGGCTATTCTACTTTTTGTCTATGTATGTGGCATTTTATTCAATAGAATCTACCTCATCTTTAGGTTTAAGCGCTGCTTTTGCTGCAATTGTGTTTTCCGGTTTTGCAATGGTTGCTCCAGTACAAGGTGGAATTGGCGTTTTTCATTGGATGGTTGGCCAGTCTCTGGTTTTGTATGGTTTAGCTTTTAAAGATGGATTGGCCTATGCAACCATCATTCATTCTTCACAAGTATTGCTTATTTTAATTCTAGGCAGTTTGAGTTTGTTTTTTGTGCTGACGAAAAAGAAAAGACATTAATTAAATATTATTTAAGCGTTTTTTACATGCTTTCTGTTGTATCTTTTTGATAGAAAATACTAAAAAAAGACGTTGCTTCCGTCGTTAGCGCAGTTGCCAGCAAACCATAATTAGATAAGACCTCAAAATAAATTACTATGCAACCATAGCAATTTCAATCTATAATGCTACATTTGAATAACTAACCTTTTATACATAAATGTTATGCATTTTGAATTAAGTGAAGAACAAATAATGATTCAACAGGCTGCTCGTGATTTTGCACAGCAAGAATTAAAGCCTGGCGTAATCGAGAGAGACGAACATCAAAAATTTCCGGCAGAGCAGGTAAAAAAACTTGGCGAACTTGGCTTCTTGGGGATGATGGTTGATCCAAAATATAATGGCAGCGGTTTAGATGCCATATCTTATGTGCTGGTTATGGAAGAACTTTCCAAAATCGATGCATCGGCTTCAGTGGTGGTATCTGTGAACAACTCATTGGTGTGTTATGGCTTAGAGCACTATAGCAGCGAGGCACAAAAAGAAAAATATTTAAAGCCGTTAGCATCAGGAGAGAAGATTGGCGCATTCTGTCTGTCTGAGCCAGAAGCAGGTTCAGATGCCACTTCGCAAAGAACTACAGCAGAAGATAAAGGCGACTATTATCTGCTTAACGGAACTAAAAACTGGATTACCAATGGCAGTACGGCATCAACCTACTTAGTTATTGCTCAAACCCATCCAGAATTAAGGCATAAAGGAATTAACGCCTTCATTGTAGAAAAAGGTACTGAAGGTTTCACTGTTGGCCCTAAAGAAAATAAGCTTGGTATCAGAGGATCAGATACACATTCTTTAATGTTTAATGATGTTAAAGTACCTAAAGAAAATAGAATTGGTGATGATGGGTTTGGTTTTTCATTCGCGATGAAAACCCTTGAAGGCGGTCGGATAGGAATTGCTGCACAGGCATTGGGCATTGCACAAGGCGCTTTCGAACTTGCAACCCAGTATGCAAAAGAGCGTAAATCATTTGGGAAACCTATTTCAGAACATCAGGCTATTGCTTTTAAATTGGCCGATATGGCAACTCAAATCGAGGCCGCCCGTTTATTGGTTTATAAAGCTGCTTGGTTAAAAGATCAGGGCTTGCCTTATACACAAGCCGGATCAATGGCTAAACTTTTTGCTTCAAAAGTAGCTATGGATGTTACTATTGAGGCTGTTCAGGTTCATGGCGGCTACGGATTTGTAAAGGAGTATCACGTAGAACGTTTAATGCGTGATGCAAAAATCACTCAAATTTATGAGGGAACTTCGGAGATACAAAAAATGGTGATTTCTAGGGAAGTGATCAGATAGTCTTGAGTCCGAAGTCTTAAGTCGATTTAGTCATCGGATGAATATAGGCATGATGCAGATATTCATCCGATGACTGGATTAGTCGTCGAAGTAAATCGTCTGAAGTCCATTTCGCTCATTACTTCGGACTTCGGGCTCCTGACTAAGAAAACTATTCTTTCTCTCCGACAATTGCGCCAAAAATCGCTTTGATCAAGGCAACAATTATAGCCAAGAATGCGGCAGCCAAGAAACCGGATGTGTTAAACGAGGTCATCATATTATCTACCAATAAAATCATTAAAACGGTAATGATAAATGATACCAATCCTAAAGTTAAGAAGTTGATTGGGAAAGTAAGCAATCTTAAAATAAAACCAATGGTAGAGTTTGCCAAAGCAATTAATACTGCCGCAATAATTGCGCTTCCGTAGCCCGCAACCTCAACGCCCGGAACAAGTTTGGCGCCGATAAAAAACGCTAATCCCATTAAAAGGATTTCAATAATAAATCTCATAATTGTTTAGTTTTGTAAATGATTAAATGTGTTGTTAAATACTTGTTTATTGTTGTTGTCGCCATACTTGCGATTTCTTGCTCAAATACAAACAGCAAGCCAGTAATAAAGTTTTCGGGGGATAGTTCATCAATAATAATTAAAAATATTGATGAAGCAAGCCTCTTTCAGGTCAAAAATGCCATTAAGGCAAATCCCGATTCGCTAAACCTAATTTCTGTTCTGTTAACACCTGGCGATCAGGATAGTTTACAAGTTGAAGAAGAAATTAATGGAAAATTCAGTGTTACTGGAGACTCAATAGTTTTTAAGCCAAAAACCCCATTTCTAAACGGTAAAAGTTATTTGGTTGAAAGTTATGTTGGAGTTAATTATGCAGATGCTAAAAAACTCCTTACAAACGGCATTAAGCACAACTTACAGCCACAACAACAAATACTTACGCGTTGATTTGTAAGATAATAATTGATTCAACTGTTTGATTTTTTAGAAAAATTTAGTACATTTGCATCGTAATCGAAGAAAAGAGAAGGGGACAGTGTCCCCTTTTTCTATGAAATCAGGTTAAAATATGCAGGTAGAAAAGAGAGTTGCAACCCTTGTAGAGGAAAAAATTGCAGACAGACCAGAGCTTTTTTTGGTTGAAGTGAAAATGTTGCCAAACAACAGGTTGATTATTCATGTTGATGGAGACGAAGGAATAAGCATACAGGATTGTGTGGCCATTAGCAGGCATGTTGGTTTTCATCTAGAAGAAGAAAATACAATTGAGCAAGCCTACAATTTAGAAGTTTCTTCGCCTGGCGTTGGAGAGCCTTTAAAACTTATTCGCCAGTATAATAAAAACATTGGACGTACGGTAAGTATTAAGCTTACAAGTGGGCAAAAGAAAGAAGGAAAGCTTTTAGAGGTTACCGAAAATAATTTACTGATCGAAGAATCGGTTAAAGAAAAAGGAAAAAAAGCAACTACAATACAAACTGAGGTAGCTTTTAATGATATATTAGAAACAAGTGTATTAATAAGTTTTAAGTAATACGATTAATGAGCGAAGGCTACTAATCTATTTAATCATGGTAAAAAATGAGTACTACAACAATTAATTTAATCGACTCTTTCCAAGAGTTTAAAGATTTCAAAAATATAGATCGCCCAACGGTGATTAGTGTGTTGGAAGAAGTTTTCCGTAGCATGTTGCGTAAAAAATACGGAACAGATGAAAACTGTGATGTAATTGTGAATCCTGATAACGGGGATTTAGAGATCTGGAGAACAAGAAAAGTAATGGAAGACGGATTCTCTGAGGATGACGATTTGGAGATCGAACTTGCTGAAGTGTCTAAATTAGACAGCACTTTAGAAGTTGGTGATGACTATATCGAACAAATTACTTTAGAAAGTTTCGGTCGTAGAGCAATTTTAGCCGCTCGCCAAACTTTGGTTTCTAAAGTATTGGAATTAGAGAAAGACGAAATCTTCAAAAAATATAAAGATAGAGTAGGTGAAGTTGTAACAGGCGAGGTTTACCAAGTTTGGAAAAAAGAAACTTTGGTTTTGGATGATGAAGGCAATGAGCTTTTGATGCCTAAAACCGAACAGATTCCTGCTGATTATTTCAAAAAAGGAGATTCTGTAAGAGCGGTAATCTCAAAGGTTGAGATGATTAACGCTAATCCAAAAATTATCATTTCAAGAACAGCACCAGAGTTTTTACAACGTTTGTTTGAACAGGAAGTTCCTGAGATTTTTGATGGATTAATTACCATTAAGAAAATCGTTCGCGAACCGGGAGAACGTGCTAAAGTAGCTGTAGAATCTTACGATGACCGTATTGATCCAGTAGGAGCATGTGTGGGTATGAAAGGATCTCGTATTCATGGTATCGTTCGCGAATTGAAAAACGAAAATATTGATGTGATTAATTTCACAAATAACATTTCATTATACATTACACGTGCTTTAAGCCCGGCAAAAATTACCTCTATTAAATTAGATGACGAAACTAAACATGCTTCGGTTTACTTAAAACCAGATCAGGTTTCGTTAGCAATTGGCCGTGGTGGACACAACATTAAACTAGCTGGTAAACTAACCGGTTATGAAATTGATGTGTACCGTGAAGCAGGTGAAGAAACAGATGAAGATGTGGATCTAGAAGAATTCTCAGATGAGATTGATAGCTGGATTATCGACGAATTAAAGGCTATCGGTTGCGATACTGCTAAGAGTGTTTTAGCACTTACAGTAGAAGATTTGGTAAAACGCACCGACCTTGAAGAAGAAACCATTAAAGAAGTGGTTCAAATTTTGAAGTCAGAATTTGAATAAGTGGTGTAATTGCCAAATAAACACTACTTTTGTATTAAATAAAAAACAATAACAGGAGCTAAATGTCAGACGACAAACCAATCATTTTAATTAAAGCTATTAAAGAACTTAATATAGGCATGGGTACGGCCGTTGAGTTTTTAAACAAAAAGGGATTCTCTGCCGAGAAGAGCCCTATGTTTAAACTTACGGGAGACATGTATAATGCCTTGTTAAAAGAGTATCAGGGAGATAAGATCGTAAGAGAAGAAGCCAAACAAATAGTGATTGGTAAAATACGTCGTGACGAGCCTGAAACTGAAAAGCCAGTAGAAGCGCCGAAGAAGAATACCGATTTTGAGAAAGAAGAGATTTTAATAAAAAATGCTCAATCGTTCGCACCTCCGGTAGAGAAACCAAAGGTAGTTGAGGCACCAAAAGTAGAAACACAAGCTCCAGCGGCAGCAGAGCCAGTGGCGGAAACTAAGGCAGAAGATAAAGCTGAAGACAATGGAAGACCGGGTGTTAAAATTGTAGGAAAGATCGATTTAAATGATCTTAACTCTAAAACCCGCCCTGCTAAGAAAGAAGATGCACCAGTTGCACCGCAAGCTGCAACTCCAAGTGTAAAAGCCGAAGAGCCAGCTAAACCAGTAATTGAACAGCCAAAAGCTGAAGAAAAACCTGTGGAAGTAAAAAAAGAGGAAACTCCAGTTGCACCACAAGTTACAACGCCAGTTATAAAAGCCGAAGAGCCTGCTAAACCTGTAGTTGAACAACCAAAAGCTGAAGAAAAACCAGCCGAGGTGAAGCCAGTTGCTCCAGCTAGTAACGAACCTGAAGTTATAAAAGCACGTACAGTTAAACTTACTGGCCCTAATATTATTGGTAAAATTGTTTTGCCTACTACTCCAGATAGAAGAAATGGTCCAGTAGCATCATCTAGCGATAGTGAAGCGGCAAAACGTAAGCGTAAACGTAAAAAAACGCCTGGAGCACCAGGACAGCCAGGTCAACATGGTGGTCAAGGTCAGCAAGGCCAAAACCCTCAGGCTGGTCAAGGTCAAGGAGCACCAGGACAACCTCGTACGCCTTACCAAGGTAACAGACCTGCCGGTGGTGGTACTCCATACCAAGGTAATAGACCCGCTGGTGGTGGTGGAACTCCTTATCAAGGCAATAGAAATAACAACAACAATAACAGACCAGGTTTCCAAAATAGAAATGCTACACCAAGCGGACCGAAAGAAGAACCTACTGAAAAGGAAATTCAAGATCAGATTAAAGCAACACTTGCTCGTTTAAGTGGAGCAGGTAAATCTGGTAAATTTGCTCAACGTGCTAAATTACGCCGTCAAAAACGCGATGATGTAGCAACTTCGGCAGAAGAAGCAGCAAACGAACTTGAATCTCAATCAAAAATATTAAAAGTAACAGAGTTTGTTACGGCTAACGAATTGGCGAGCATGATGGATGTACCAGTTACCAAAATTATTGGTACTTGTATGAGTCTTGGCATGTTCGTTTCAATTAATCAGCGTTTAGATGCTGAAACCTTAACCATTGTTGCTGATGAGTTTGGTTACGAAATTCAATTCGTTAAACCAGATGAAGATGAAGAAAATGTAATTGAGGAAGAAGATGATGAGGCAGATTTAATCGAAAGAGCTCCGGTTGTTACGATTATGGGTCACGTCGATCACGGTAAAACATCATTGCTGGATTATATCCGTAAAGCAAATGTAGTTGCTGGTGAAGCAGGTGGTATTACACAGCACATTGGTGCATATATGGTAACTACACCAACTGGCAAAAAAGTAACTTTCTTAGATACTCCTGGTCACGAAGCCTTTACGGCGATGCGTGCTCGTGGTGCCAAAGCTGCGGATATTGCCATTATTGTAATTGCTGCGGATGATGCGGTGATGCCTCAAACAAAAGAGGCCATTAACCATGCACAAGCTGCAGGTGTACCATTGGTGTTCGCTTTTACGAAGGTGGATAAACCAGGTGCTAATGCAGATAAAGTACGTGAGCAGTTATCAGTAATGAATATCTTGGTTGAAGATTGGGGTGGTAAATATCAATCACAGGAAATCTCGAGCAAAAGTGGCTTAAATGTAGATTTACTTTTAGATAAAGTATTATTAGAAGCTGAATTATTAGAACTTAAAGCGAATCCAAATAAGAGAGCAACAGGTACTGTAATTGAATCAGCATTAGATAAAGGTCGTGGTATTGTAACTACTGTATTGGTTCAGGCTGGTACGTTAAGAGTGGGAGATCCAATCTTGGCGGGTAGTTATAGCGGTCGTGTTAAAGCTTTAACCAATGAACGTGGTGCAAAGGTAGAATCAGCAGGTCCATCGCAACCGGTACAGGTTTTGGGTATGCAGGGAGCGCCAACAGCAGGTGACCGTTTTAACGCTTTGGAAAGTGAAACTGAAGCACGTGATATTGCAAACAAACGTATGCAGTTACAGCGTGAACAAGGTTTACGTACTCAAAAACACATTACCCTTGATGAGATTGGCCGTCGTTTAGCGATAGGTAACTTTAAAGAACTTAACATTATTGTTAAAGGTGATGTGGATGGTTCGATCGAAGCATTGGCCGATTCATTATTGAAACTATCAACTGAGCAGATCCAAATCAACATTATTAGTAAAGGTGTAGGTCAGATTTCCGAATCGGATGTATTGTTAGCTTCGGCTTCTGATGCGATTATTATTGGTTTTCAGGTTCGTCCATCAACTGGTGCACGTAAATTGGCTGAGCAAGAGCAAATAGATATCCGTTTATATTCGATTATTTACGATGCAATCAATGAGATTAAGTCGGCAATGGAAGGTATGTTGGATCCAGAATTTGAAGAGAAAATTGTGGCTAACGTTGAAATCCGCGAAACTTTCAAAATCACTAAAGTGGGTACCATTGCAGGTTGTATGGTATTGGATGGTAAAATTACCCGTAACAGCAAAATCCGTATCGTTAGAGATGGTGTAGTTGTTTACACAGGTGAATTGGCTTCGTTAAAACGCTTTAAGGATGATGTTAAGGAAGTTAATAAAGGTTATGAGTGTGGTTTAAACATTCAGAACTTTAACAACATCGAAGTTGGCGATATCGTAGAAGCTTACGAACAGGTAGAAGTAGCAAGAAAACTTTAATCGTTTTCTAACTTATAAATGGAAAGGGTCTCAATTAATTGAGACCCTTTTTTGTTGCTTCTATTTTATCTATCATAAAAAAAGGGAACAGATTTACATCTATTCCCTTGTGATATTTTAAATGGTCTATTAAACCGTCATTACATCTTTTTCTTTAGCCTCAGCATGCTTATCCACTTTAATGATATAGGCATCTGTAAGTTTCTGAACTTCGCCTTCTCCAGTTTTTATTTCATCATCAGAAACACCGTCACCTTTTAACTTTTGAATTTTAGTGTTTGCATCCTTACGGATATTACGAACAGTTATTCTGCCACGTTCAGCTTCTTCTTTAACTTTTTTTACCAAATCTTTTCTGCGCTCTTCTGTTAAAGGCGGTACTACCAAACGGATTACAATACCATCATTTTGTGGATTGATACCAATGTTTGCAACCTGAATTGCTTTTTCGATGGGTACTAAAAGTGATTTTTCCCAAGGCTGAATAACAATTGTTCTTGCATCAGGTGTATTTATGCTCGAAACCTGAGATAACGCGGTAGAAGCGCCATAATAATCTACAAAAATACCATCTAACATTCCTGCTGATGCTTTTCCGGCTCTAATTTTCGTTAATTCAGATTCACAATGATCGATTGCCCTATCCATTGCAGATTGAGCATCCATTAATTGTAATTGTATGAGGTCGTTCATAATTGTGTGTATTTCTACAAAAATAATAAATTTTTTTATGGTTATTTAACCAAGGTTCCGATAGGTTCGCCGTTTGCAATTTTCATAAAATTACCGTGTTTGTTCATATCAAACACAATAATTGGAACTTGGTTTTCTTCGCAAAGTGTAAAGGCTGTCATATCCATTACGTTTAAGCCTTTAGCGTAAACTTCTTTGAAAGAGATTTCTTCGTATTTAGTAGCTAAGGGATCTTTTTCAGGATCTGCAGTATATATTCCATCTACGCGTGTTCCTTTTAATACAGCATCAGCTTTAATTTCAATTGCCCTTAATGCAGCTGCAGAATCTGTTGTAAAGTATGGATTTCCGGTGCCAGCACCAAAAATAACTACTCTTCCTTTTTCTAAATGGCGAACAGCTCTTCTGCGTATAAATGGTTCACAAATCTGTTCCATTTTAATCGCAGTGAGTAAACGGGTTTTAATGCCCACTTTTTCTAACGCATCTTGTAAAGCCATTGAATTTATAACAGTTGCCAACATGCCCATATAATCGGCCTGCGCTCTGTCCATCCCACTTTTTTCGGCACTTAAACCTCTAAAAATATTTCCACCGCCAATAACGATTGCTATTTCTAGCCCTTTATCGTGAACATCTTTTATGTCTAAGGCATATTGCCTAACACGTTCATTATCAATACCGTACTGTTTTTCGCCCATTAGCGATTCACCGCTGAGCTTTAATAGGATGCGTTTGTATTTCATGACCTCAAAAATATTAACAATTTTTTACTTACGGGCTATCGATTTTAACAATTGATGTAAATATTTAGTTTGATATTAAATCGCCCTTAAATATTGTATCGGTAATATTGAGTTTATCATCCAGCACGAGTAAATTGGCCTGCATTCCAAGTGCTACTTTTCCGAAAATTTTATCTTTACCGATTAATTTTGCAGGGTACTCTGTAGCCATTTTCAAAGCATCAATTAAACTAATATCGCAATGCTCAACACAGTTTTTTACAGCCATTAACACTGTTAATGATGAGCCCGATAAAGTGCCGTCAGGCATTACATATTTATCTCCTACAAGTTTGTGTTGATATGGGCCAGTAGAACATTCGGTAACAGCATCAGTAATTAAAAACATCCTTTCTTTTAATAATTTCTGACTAAATTTTACCACCTCAAAACTTACATGCCGATTATCTACAATGATACTGGCCATAGCTTTATCGTGATTAAAAACTGCTGTAGGAATACCTGGTTCTCGATGATGAATTGGACTCATGGCATTGAAAAGATGTGTGGTTGTTTGAATGCCTTTGTTGTAAGCGGAAATTGCCTCATCAAACGTTGCATTGCTGTGTCCAAGAGAAACAACAACATTGTGGTCTAAAAGATATTGAATCACATCATCATCTTGAAGTTCTGGGGCGATTGTCATCATTTTAATTACACCATCTCCGAGATCCAATAAAGCCTTAATCTCATCTAAAGAAGCTTTTCTGACAAACTCTGGAACGTGTGCTCCTAAACGCTTAGGATTTAAAAATGGGCCCTCCAGATGAAGGCCGAGACAGTTTTTAGCATTTGATCGATGTTCTTTGGCCGCTTTTATACAATCGTTAAAAACTTTAGGTGTGTTTGTAGCAATACAAGCTAAAAAACCTGTTGTACCTTTTCTTAGTAATTCATTTTCAATTATAGTTAATGATTCTACAGTTGGTTCAGATGAAAATAATTTTCCCCCTGCCCCATAAATTTGAAGATCGATAAAACCCGGAACAACAAGCCTTTCAACTTTTTTATTCGAGTTTATTGAAGGCTGAGCTGAAGTAATTATGCCATCCTTAATTGTAAGATCATGATTTTCAATTAATATATCATCTTGATAGAAATTGATATTTTCTATTTTTAGCATGTTTGTATTTTTATGATTTGGCTAAAGTACAATCGAAGTTTTAAAAAAAGGATATAATTTTTCAATTTATTATATAAAATACCGGGCAAAAAAAAATCCCGATGAGAATCGGGATTTTTGATATGATTTATAAATGCTTATGCACCTAATTGAACACGTTTGAAAGCTGTTACAGTTAATCCTTTAACAGTATTGTCTAAAAATTTACGAACATCTACAGAACCGTCTTTAACAAACTCTTGGTTTAATAAAGTACTGTCTTTGTAGAATTTATTCAATTTACCAGCAGCAATTTTTTCAACCATTTCTTCTGGTTTGCCTTCCTGACGGATTACATCTTTAGCAATTTCGATTTCACGCTCAATAGTAGCAGGATCAACACCTTCTTTATCAACAGCAACTGGGTTCATTGCAGCAATCTGCATGGCAACATCTTTACCAGCTTCAGTAATATCTACACCGTTAGTGCCTTCAAATACTACTAAAACACCCATTTTTCCATTAGAGTGAATATAAGAAACGATTTTTTCACCAGATATATTTGCGTAATCTTGAATAACGATTTTCTCACCGATTTTACCTGTTAATTCAGTTATGGTTTCGGCAACTGTACGTCCATCTTCTAAAGTAATTGCTGATAATTCTTCTGTAGAAGCAGGATTATTGGCAACTGCTGCAGCTAAAACAGCCTGAGCTAGATTACGGAAATCTTCAACTTTAGAAACTGGCTCAGTTTCACAAGCTAAAGCAACTAATTTACCATTAGTACCGTCTGCTGAAACATTGATTGATACTAGACCTTCAGAAGTAGCATTACCAGAGCGAGCGGCAGATACTTTTTGACCTTTTTTGCGCAATAAATCAACAGCTGCTTCGAAATCGCCATTTGCTTCAACTAAAGCTTTTTTGCAATCCATCATTCCAGCGCCAGTTTGTTGACGTAGTTTATTTACATCTGCGGCAGTAATTTGTACTGTAGACATTTTATTTCCTTTTTTAAAGTTTACAATCTTGTTATAACAATTACAGGTTACAAGTTACAAGCCAAAAGTTAAACTCATGTTAAGCCAACTTAAAACCTGAAACCAGTAACCTGCAATTAAAAAATATTAACTATTCTTCTGTTTTAGTTTCTTCTGATGAAGGTGCTTCAACTTCTGCTTCAGCCGTTACCTTTTTAGAAGTTGGTCTTTTTTCACCAGCTGCTCTAGGTTCTTTAACTTCAGGAGCATCAGCTGCAACTTTCGCTGCTACTGCTTCTTTTTCAGCCTCATCATCTTTTTCGCGTTTACGCTCATCTAAACCTTCTTCAATAGCTTTGATAATTACATCAGTAATTAAAGAGATTGATTTTGTAGCATCATCATTCGCTGGGATAGGGAAATCGATGTTAGAAGGATCAGAGTTTGTATCAACCATCGCAAAAGTTGGGATGTTTAATTTTAACGCTTCAGTTACTGCAATGTGCTCTTTCTTAACATCAATTAAGAATAAAGCTGCAGGCAAACGGTTTAAATCAGCAATACCACCTAAAAGTGATTCTAATTTAATACGCTCACGCTGAATCATCAAACGCTCTTTTTTAGATAAGATAGCATAAGTACCGTCTTTAGTCATTTTATCGATGTTAGACATCTTTTTGATTGACTTACGAACTGTAGCGAAGTTAGTTAACATACCACCTAACCAACGTTCGGTTACGAAAGGCATGTTTACTTTTTTAGCTTGCTCAGCTACGATTCCTTTTGCTTGTTTTTTTGTTGAAACAAATAATACTTTACGTCCTGATTTTACGATTTGTTTAATCGCAGCCGCAGCTTCTTCAGTTTTGGTTAAAGTTTTATTTAAATCTATAATGTGAATTCCATTACGCTCCATGAAAATGTAAGGAGCCATTTTTGGATTCCATTTACGGGTAAGGTGACCAAAGTGTACACCTGCATCCAATAAGTCTTGATAAGTTGTTCTTGCCATTGTCTTTGCCTCCTGTGATTAACGTTTACTGAATTGGAATTTCTTACGAGCTTTAGCACGTCCTGGTTTCTTACGCTCAACCATACGCATATCACGCGTCATTAGGCCTTTAGCACGTAATGCAGGTTTTTTCTCCGCATCTAGTTCAACAATCGCTTTAGCAATAGCTAAACGAACAGCTTCTGCTTGTCCTTTTACTCCACCACCTTGAACGTTTACAGTAATATCATAACGACCTGTAAGCTCAGAAACCTCTAAACTTTGGTTTACGATATATTGCAAAGGTAAAGTTGGGAAATAAACTTTGTGATCTTTACCGTTAACGGTAATTGCTCCAGCACCATCTTTTAAGTAGATACGTGCAACAGCTGTTTTTCTTCTTCCTGAAGTGTTAGTAACTGACATTTCTTAAAGTTTAATGGTTTTTGGAGATTGAGCTGCATGAGGGTGAGTTTCACCAGCATACACAAATAGATTGGTGTAAAGTTTTTTACCCAATTTAGTTTTCGGTAACATACCACGTACCGCTTTCTCGATTACACGTTGAGGGTGTTTCGCCATTAACTCCTTAGGAGAAATAAAACGTTGACCACCTGGATAACCAGTATAAGAAACATATTGCTTTTCGCTGAATTTGTTTCCTGTCAATTTAACCTTGTCTGCATTGATAACAATAACGTTATCTCCGCAATCTACGTGTGGGGTGTACTCAGGCTTGTTTTTACCACGGATGATCATAGCGATCTTCGATGACAAGCGCCCCAAAATCTCGCCTTGCGCATCAACAACAATCCACTGTTTGTTAACAGTTTTCGCATTGGCCGAGACAGTTTTGTAACTTAACGTATTCACTTGCTTGTATTTAATTTATTAAACAATTATTTATTCCCATTAAATTTGGGACTGCAAAGATAGATAGAAAACTTTTATTATCAAATAGTTGATGGGAAAAAAGTTGAAGGTTATAAGTTAAAGGTTGAAAGTCATGGCATCGTGAAGGGCAATTTCCCTTTTAGAGGGGTGCCTATAGGGCGGGGTGTTCTAAAGTATTTGGAAAGCAAAATCAGTGGTTCTTCTCTAGCTCCGGTCGGGCTTTGCGCTAAATCTTTTAAATAACTTCTGTCATGCTGAAGCGAAGTTTCTGCTATTCAAAAGGATACCGCTACAATCCCGTTTAAAAAACTTGGATAGGTGCTTCTATGATCCTCATGCAACTTTTAAATAGCCTTTATATTCCTTTATCCAATGCCATAAAGCAAAGCCTGCAATTATGGTAAAGATAAAATATTCTATTCCGAAAAATTTGGCGCCCTTTAAAAAGTAAAGATAAGTTGCAACGATATCAATAATAAGCCAGATAATCCAGCACTCTATTCTTTTTTGGATCATTAGAAAAGTAGTAATTACGCTCATAACCAGAATAAAAGAATCTACGAAAGGGTAAGCACTGGGTAAGTTAAACAATAACGGTAGCCAGCTGTGGAGTTTGCTGGCCAATGTTCCGATTAAAAGCGTTCCTAATATCCCTACACCCAATAAATTCAAAAATTGTTTAATTGGCATAAAACTGATTTTTAATTCCTTCTTTTTATCTTCTTCCTCTGGCTTAGGATTTGCCCATCTATACCAGCCCATAATATTGGTAACGAAGAAGAAAACCATTAAGAACATATCGGGATAGAGCTGAATCTGATAGTAGAAAAAGGCTGATAAGAATACATTTACAATCCCAACTGGCCAGCTCCAAATATTGGCCTTTGCCGAAAGTATAACTGAAATTATGCCGGTAATTACAGCAAAGAATTCCAGGTAACTCATTTTATAATCAAGCACCGTGAAAAAAACACTGTGGCTGTTAAAGAAATCCATTCTATTGATTTATGATTTTACTTGATTGTTTAATACCCGAATGTATTGAATTTATTATTGCCGTAAATTATCTAAACAAACAAAAAACAAAATTTTATTGTTATTTATTTTATTACCAGGGTATTTCGCCTGTTTTATTAACCAACAGATTTCTTATGCAGTATTTAAACCATTTTTTCGGTTATCCAATTCCTTTATTTTTTAAAAATGTAATTGTTGGAATTGTGGCTGTATTACTTGGAATGTTGGTCAAATTTATCATTCATAAAATCTTTTTACTGCTATCACGCTGGTGGGATTCTGTTGTAATCAAATCTACTATAAAGCATTTGAGGCATCCTGTTGGCGTGTTCATTCCGATTCTGTTTCTAAATTTTTCTTTATCGTTAATGGAAATGGATGCTGTTTACCGATTGCCCATAACGAAAGTATTAGAAGTAGCCTTAACCATCGTATTTGCGTTAATACTAGTTCGCGTTATCGATGTACTCGAAGATTATTTTTTCCTTAAATATGATTTAAACAAAGAAAACAATTTAAAGGAGCGGAAAATTAGAACCCAGCTTCAGTTTGTTAGAAAATTTATTGTTTCGCTAATTATCTTAATAACAGCTGCAATTATATTGTTAAGCTTCGAAAGCATGCGCAAAATAGGAGCGGGATTATTAACAGGTGTAGGAATTGGAGGAATCATCATTGGCTTTGCCGCTCAAAAATCGCTTGGAAATTTATTGGCTGGTTTCCAAATTGCCTTTACGCAACCCATTCGGATAGATGATGTTTTAGTGGTAGAAGGTGAGTGGGGAAGAGTCGAAGAAATTACGCTCACTTATGTGGTTGTTAGTATATGGGATCAGCGTCGGTTAATTTTGCCCATTACATATTTTATTGAAAAACCTTTTCAAAACTGGACTCGTGTTTCGGCTGATTTGTTGGGAACTGTATTTCTGTATATGGATTATTCCATCCCTATTGAGCCTCTACGTCAAGAATTAACTAAACTTTTAACCATCAACCCCCTTTGGGATAAAAGAGTAAATGTGGTTCAGGTTACCGATACCAATAAAGATGGCTCAATTGAGATTCGTCTTTTGATGAGTGCTTCTAGTTCCTCTAGAGCGTTCGATTTACGGTGCATGGTTCGCGAAGCGATGATCACCTTCATTCAAACCAATTATCCTGAAAGTTTACCGAAAAAAAGATTGGAATTTAAGGATAAGTTTGATGGGATATGATTAAATTATATTAAATGCAAAAACAATACAAAACGACGTTTAGGGTTTTCTATTTAGAATGCCCTCTATTAGAGGGGTGTTCGCAGGGCGGGGTATTGTATTTGTCTTAGCCAGACGGGCTCTTTTCTTTTGACAGCAAAAGAAACAAAACTGTCGGCTTAAACTTTTTGTATTAAAGTTAGTGCTTTGGCTTAGACAACTTAGCCCCAAAAATTTGTTAGGCCGATTTAAGTAGAACGGAGAAATATTGCTAGGGCTTAGCTAGATGCAAATTGTAAGAGTGGAGAAATTTTTGAATTTGGCTTATTGTAAGTACAAAGATTTCTCCACTTCGGTCGAAATGACGAGGAACTTTACTTAAACATGCCTTTCAATTTTGCCAATTTCTCCTGCAAATCGCCGTCAGCATCTTTGGGTTGAGCTTGAGGACGCGATTGAGCTTTAGGCTGAGAACGAGATTGGACATTCTTTGTATTCTGTTCTTTAATCCTTGCTCCCTGTTCTTTGTTCTTTGAACCAACTTCAGTCTTCATCGACAGTGAAATTCTCTTACGGGCAACATCAACTTCCATAACCGTAACCTCTACCTTTTGATGAACCTTAACTATATCATTCGGGTTTGCTACAAAACGGTTAGCCAATTGACTGGTATGAACCAAACCATCTTGATGCACACCAATATCTACAAAGGCACCAAAATTGGTGATGTTGGTCACAATTCCAGGCAATTTCATGCCAATTCTTAGGTCGGCAATTTCATTTACACCGTCTGTAAAACTAAAAGCCTCAAACTGTTCACGTGGGTCGCGTCCAGGTTTTGCCAATTCTTTTAAAATATCATTTAAAGTAGGCAATCCGATATCGTCCGTAACATATTGTAGAGGCTTGATCTGTTTCTGTAGTTGAGGATCTTTCATTAAAGCCGAAACCGTTGTACCTAAATCTTTTGCCATTTTATCAACTAGGACATAACGTTCTGGGTGTACACCACTTGTATCCAAAACATTTTCGGCATTGCGGATGCGCAAGAAACCTGCAGCCTGTTCATAAGCTTTATCGCCTAAGCGAGGTACTTTTTTCAGGCTTTCACGGTTTTTAAAAGCACCATTTGTGTTTCTGTAATCGACAATGTTTTGAGCTAAAGTTGGTCCCAAGCCAGAAACGTAGGCTAAAATTTGTTTTGAAGCCGTGTTTAATTCAACGCCAACAGCATTTACGGCGCTGATTACGGTATCATCTAAACTGGCCTGTAATTTATTTTGATCAACATCATGCTGATATTGCCCAACCCCTATGGATTTTGGATCGATTTTTACCAATTCTGCCAACGGGTCCATCAATCTGCGACCAATAGAAACCGCACCGCGAACGGTAATATCCTGTGTTGGGAATTCTTCTCTTGCTACTTCCGAAGCTGAATAAATTGAAGCACCACTTTCATTTACCATTACAATTGTAACATGTGGCAAATTTAAACTTCGAACAAAAGCTTCTGTTTCTCTACCTGCAGTTCCGTTGCCAATCGCAATGGCTTCAATATCATATTTTTCGCAAAGTTGCTGAATGGTAAACTCGGCATTTTTTACATTTCCCTGTCCGGTATGCGGGTAAATTGCTGTGTTTTCTAACAACTGACCTTGTTTATCTAAACAAACAACTTTACATCCTGTGCGGAAACCAGGGTCGATGGCCAAAACATTTTTCTGTCCCATTGGGGCTGCCAACAACAGCTGGCGGGCATTTTCTGCGAAAACACGAATGGCCTCTTCATCGGCTTTTTGTTTGGTCAATACACGAAGCTCGGTTTCCATCGCAGGTTCTAGCAAACGTTTATAACCATCTTCTAAAGCTTGCTGAACTTGTTTAGAGGCCGCATTATTGCCTAACACAAATTGATTCTCAAGAATAGCCAACGCATCCTCGGCGGGTGGCAAGGCGTCCAATCTTAAAATCAGTTCTTTTTCTCCACGTCGCATGGCTAATACACGATGAGACGCGGCAGTTTTAACGGGTTCATTCCACTCAAAATAATCCTTATATTTTATGCCCTCTTCTTCCTTTCCTTTAATTACTTCCGCTTTAAAAACGGCCTTTTCCTGAAAGTAAGTACGCATTTTGGTGCGTGCCTCAGCATTTTCCGAAATCATTTCGGCAATAATGTCTCTAGCGCCTGCCAGCGCTTCCTCTAAAGTACTAACTCCTTTTTCGGTATCAATAAATTTGTCAGCTTCTGCTTCCAAATCGAAATTTTTCTGATCGAAAATCTGCAACGCCAAAGGCTCTAAACCCTTTTCTTTTGCAACCGAAGCACGGGTTTTGCGTTTAGGTTTATATGGTAAATAAATATCTTCTAAAAGCGAAATGGTTTCGGCTTCGTTAATTTGTTTTTCCAGCTCGGGTGTTAGCTTGCCGAGTTCGGTCATCGATTTTAAGATCGCTTCGCGTCGTTTGTCTAAATCGCGTAATTGCAAAACCCGATCGCGGATTGCAGCAACCTGAACTTCATCCAAACTTCCCGTTAATTCTTTACGGTACCGCGAAATAAATGGTACAGTTGCCCCCTCGTCTAATAAGTTTATGGTGGCTGTAACTTGTTTTTCTGCAACTTTTAATTCCGTTGCAATTGTTTTATGGTGAGCTAACATATTCAAAAATTAAAGTGGCAAAGCTAATCAGGATTTGCGGGATTTAAGGATTTTTAAGATGATTTTTCCACCGAAATTTGTAAGTAGTTAATCGCTTCGCGTACCTGGATTTGAATGATTAAATGATTTTATAATCTCCTTTTTTGAAAAGCAAAGGCAGAGGCTTTGTTTATTGTTAGCCGGGCTTTATGCTAAATCTTTTAAAAACTACTTCTGTCATGCTGAGGCACGAAGCATCTGTTTCATCGTTTGCAGATGCTTCGTGCCTCAGCATGACAATATATTCAGGGTTGCTGCTATTTTAAAAGTATGCCGCTTCAATCCCGTTTAGGTAAATGGGATATTGCTGCTATTTTTGGTTGCATGATGCCGAGGATGCCGAAAGTTATTTGTTGTTTTTCGCCACTTTTTCTAAATCCCTTTCTGCCATGAACTTGGTAATTCTCGTAATTAAATCTAGGGGCATTGGTTTATCAATTGGAAACTGCACGGCTCCTTTGCTCCATTTGTAATTGCCAAATTCATGTTGAAAAGCATCGATGCCCGAGCCTGTTGGATAAAAACCAATATGTTTCGCATAACCAGCAAAATAAACCAAAATCCCATGCTGTTTAAAAGCTGGCATTTTATAGCTGATTACTTCTGTAGCGTTTGGTACTGCCTGTTGAATGGTTTCTCTAACTTCTTGTAAAATCTTTTGCGTTTTTGCTGGGAAGTGAGCAATATACTCGTCGATGGTTTTTGGTTCAGGTTTTTCCATAATCTTGTTATGAAATTACAAAAAATCTGAAATATTTATTCACTGATTGAAATATCGTATTTATGCAGATGATTAGCCAGTCCGGATTTTGATAACCTTGCCTTTTTGATTCGCTTGTTATCGGGATCAATAGAATAGTTGTAAGCGGTTCTAAATCGGCTTTTTCAAGAATTATTCTATCGAAGGTTGTGCCAAATAGGTCGCAGTATAACGCAAAAATCCCCCAAATTGCTTTGGAGGATTTATATTTTAGGTCTTCGACAAGCTCAGACCGACATTTTAATTATTTTGTTGCGTACATTACTTCTTTTACCGCTTTAACAACGCGTTCTGCATTTGGTAAGCTGGCAGCAATTAAAGTAGGCGAGTATGGAAGTGGAACATCGGCGCAAGTAATACGTAAAACCGGTGCATCTAAATAATCGAATGCATGTTTTTGAACCATAAAAGCAATTTCGCCAGATAGAGAAGCCAAAGGCCAAGCTTCTTCTACTACAACTAAACGGTTGGTTTTTTTAACAGAAGCGATGATGGTGTCGTAATCGATAGGGCGAACAGTGCGTAAATCGATTATTTCTACGTTGATACCTTCTTTGGTTAATTCTTCTACAGCTGGGTTTACAACGCGGGTTAACATTTTACCGAAAGTTACAATGGTTACATCTGTACCTTCTTTTGTTATGTTTGCTTTGCCTAGTTCGATGTAGTATTCTTCTGCAGGAACATCTCCTTTATCACCGTACATTACCTCAGATTCCATAAAGATAACTGGATCTTGATCGATAATTGATTGCTTTAATAATCCTTTTGCATCGTAAGGGGTAGATGGAACTACAACTTTTAAGCCTGGAGTGTTTGCAAACCAGTTTTCGAAGTTTTGAGAGTGTTGTGCACCTAATTGACCAGCGTTACCTGTAGGGCCGCGGAAAACCATAGGGCAAGAGAACTGACCACCACTCATTGATAATATTTTAGCAGCACCGTTAATAATTTGATCGATTGCGACTAATGAGAAGTTGAATGTCATAAACTCTACAATTGGAACAAGGCCAGCTGTTGCGGCTCCTGTTGCAATACCTGCAAAACCTAATTCGGCAATTGGGGTATCAATAATGCGTTTCGCACCAAATTCTTCAAGCATGCCTTGACTTACTTTGTACGCTCCGTTATATTCTGCTACTTCTTCACCTAATAAAAAAACGCGGTCATCTTTACGCATTTCTTCGCTCATGGCTTCGCGTAGTGCTTCTCTAAATTGGATTTCTCTCATTGTAAATTTTAATAACGGTGGCAAATATAATTATTAATAGCATTGAAACCAAAGGCAAAAATGCCTGTATTTTGTAATAATTATGGTTGATTAGGCCTGTTTTTTAAGTCAAATCTTTGAGGGTTTGTTTCGATTAACCAATATTTAAAAATAATATTGCGAATATTTTTAAGTGAGGTGGTAATTGTATTATATTTTAATCTTTTTCCGAAATATCTTCTCCAAAATGGATGATGTTGCCACTATTATCCAGAATAGAAAACTGACGCATGCCCCAAGGCATATTTTTTAGCTTTCCGTTTGGGTGTATAACGTTTTGTTTGGTGTATTCTTCATATAGCCGATCAACTTCTGTTACATAAATGTAGCAGCCTGTGTTTTTCGGAATACTTTCATCATCCGTTGGCCAAAGGTGAATACTGATTGCATCCTTACTAAAAATTACATAGCCATCCCAATTGTTGTGGAAGGTAAAGCCAAGTTTTTCGGTGTAGAATTTTATGGTTTCTTCTGCATTTAAAGATGCTAGAATTGGAGTTGCAGTTTTAAGCATATTATAAATTTTCTAAATTATTAAGGTCTTTTGCTCTTGCAGATGCTTTCTTTGCTAACATGTCAAAAACAGGCATTCCAAATTGGTAAAAGGCATGAAAAATTTTTTTGTAATTTTCTTCGCTTTCTTTCCACCCAAATATCCATATCTCCTGTTGTTCTTGGATATCCATGAAGAATCACTGAATATCCTCCAACTAAAATATATTTTACACCATTGTTGTTTAGCGCCTGGATAAATTCTCTAAAGTCATCATTGAAAATGTTGCCCATTATTTTCTACTCCGCACTGTAAATGCAGGTTTATCCATTTTTGGAGGATTGTTTTCCGGATAATTATAAGCAACGCTATTTAAATAGTTTGCAATTTTTAAACGTTCCTGCCAAGTTAAATTTTTATAATAAATCTGATCAGCTTTACTAGCTTCTTCTGCTGTCTGTGCCTTAAATGCTGTTCTATCTAAACGATGTATACTCAAATATAAAAATTTTATGGTTTGATTTAATGATTAGGATTCAATAACCCATATATCTCACTATCTAAAAATTGTCCTCTAAAGTAATAATCCTGTTTAAAATGTGCTTCTTTAACAAAACCATGTTTAATGAGCATTTGTCTGGATGCATCGTTTCCTGTATTAATATTTGCCTTAATGGTATGCAGATTCATGTCTTCAAAACCAAAGTTGATTGTTCTTTTTAATGCTTCTGAAATAATCCCTTTACGCCAATAATCTTGATGGAGCATGTAGCCAATCTCAGCCCTATGGTTAGCGTAATCTGTTCGCCAGTAACCAATTGAGCCAATCATTTTATTAGGGTTTTCTTTCAACGCAATTACCCAAGCTAAGTTATCGCCATTTTCGAAACCCTCGTTAAATGTGGTGATGAAGGTTTTAATTTCCAGTAAGTCTTTTGGTCTTTCCCTATCAATGTATTTCATTACCGTTTCGTTAGTGCGCATGGCGAATAATGTTTCGGCATCAGAAAGCACATGCTCGCGAAGAATTAATCTTTCGGTTTCGAGGTTTGGAAATTTAGTGAAGTTGAGGGTAAGCATTTTATTCTTTTCTTAATTCAAATTTATATTTATCGGCGAACTCTTTTACTTCTTCATCAAAAGATTTTTTACTGTGATGGTTTTCCTGGTTTTTAATGTAATTACTAACAACCTCTAAATTGGATTCACTAACGGAAACTGCAAAATAATCATCTTGCCAATTAAAGGTTTCATCAGTTAGTTTATTTTTATTTATCCAATGAGCAGATTCGCCCTTAATTAATTGTGCAATTTTGGCTATTGTTTGTTCTTTTCCAATAGATATTAAGCAATGTAAATGTTCTGTATAACCATTAATGGCTTTCAGAAAAATTGATTTTTCCTTACAATTTTCAATAATGTGATTTTGAAGTTTGTAGCGGATATTTCTTGTTAAATAGGGATGTCGGTTTTTAGTTGAGAACACCAAGTGAACCCAAATTTTTACATACGACATAATTTAAAGTTTGGCTAAAGCCAATGTAAGGATTTTTTTTATTCCGTCGGCTAAAGCCAGACGGCAAAGAAAAATATAATGCCAATTACCACTTTTATAGAGATTTTTGATATTCATTGCCGTTGGTTTCAACCAACGGCTTTTGTTTTTAATCCAAAGCCAAAGGCAAGGAAATGGATAATGCCAATAGCAATTTTGCAATGGCGACTGCTGATTTTTATGCCGTTGGTTTCAACCAACGACATAATTTATTTTTTGGCTAAAGCCAATGTAAGAATTTTTTTGTTCCGTCGGCTAAAGCCAGACGGCACAGAAATGAATGTTTTATATCGATTTTAGGTATTCATTGCCGTTGGTTTCAACCAGCGGATAATAATGAGAAAACAAACTGGCTTTAGCCAAATCACCTCCCAAACAGCGTTTTATAAATAGAATACTTATAGTTATCAGGAACTTCGCTGGCTTTGAAATATGGCGCACCAAACAACTCGGCAAGTTTTTCTCTAAGCTTGGCTAAAAACAATGGCTTAATTTCTTCAAGGAAATCGCCACGTAAAACCTGGCGGTTAGATTTAAACCAAACCCCACCATAAATTGGATCATTCATGGTTTTTACGATGTACAAATTCGGTTCTACACAGGTTTTGCCTGCAGACTGCTCATAAGCGTAAGTGTATAGCAAGGTTTGAATTAAAGCTTTGTTAATGTGTTTTCCATCCGAATTGAAAAGCTCATCAACATCTTTGAAAGCCAGTTTATCACTTCCTGTTTTGTAATCGACAATTTTTGTAACACCATCTTTAACATCAACCCGATCAATATAACCAAAGATTTTAACGCTTTCTTCTTTTCCATTTAACTGGAAACTGATTTCGGCTTCTACTTTTTGCTCTAGACTAATAATTGTAAAAGGCGTTTGTGAAATATCCTGATTCAAAATAATGTTCAGGTAAGCATCAACTATAGCTAAGATAACTTTTTGCATGCCTTTATATTCCATTACCTTATCAGGATGATTAAACATTACGGCATTAAAGGCTTTCTGAATAAGTTGTGGTACTACTTTTCTACGTTCTTTGATGCGTACATCGGTAATTTCTGCGCTTCTTAAATCTTCATAAAAATACTCCATTACCTTGTGCAAAATTGACCCAATTTCGTTGGCTTCTACAACAGCGCTAATTTCTTTCGGTTCTTTAATTCCAGCAATATAATTGAAGAAAAAATCTATCGGATTGGAAATGTACTGCGTTAAAGCGGATGGAGAAAGAATTTTCTTTTTATCAAGATACTTTTGCAATGTTTCCTGAATAAATGCATTATCTTTTTTCTCAATCTGGACTTCTTTAAACTGCTCAGTTTTTACTTCGAGATTTAGTTCGTTATATGTGAAATTGAAACCGCTTTCATATTCCAGTTGCTTTAAAATTCTGCTGGCTTCGCCCGATGTAGATTCATCTGTTAGGCTGTTGTAAACAAAGTTGATGTTTTTTGCCCGTTGCATCAATCGGTAAACCATGTAAGACGAAATGGCATCGAGATTTTCTAAAACAGGTAAACCATAAACCCTGCGAATAGAATCTGGAATGAAACTATTTCCAATAGAAGATTTCGGGATAATACCTTCATTAAAGCCCAAAATTACAACTTTATCGAAGTTCAGGTTTCGGGTTTCAAGCAGTCCCATTACCTGAATGCCGTTTAGTGGATCGCCAGAAAGTGGAACCGCAATAGCCTGCAACGATTTTTGAACCAGATAAATTACAAATGGAATTTCCTCTTTACCGATGTGATTATTGAACGTATCGTGTAGTCGATTTAGCTCCTGAATCGTTTTTACAAAAAGTTCGGCATCAATTTTTTTAAGTGTTTTCGCGTTCGATAATCGTGTTAATACGAACTCTAAAACTTCTAACAAATTGGTGACCACCGATTGTGGGGTTTCAATTTTTCTATAAAAAACTTCGAACAAACCACTTTGTCTAAGCAGGCGCTTATGATCAATTTCAACCTGGTTTTCATCCAGTAAGGCAGTCAGGATTTTATCACGCATTTTTTGGGTTAAGCCCGAAAGTGGATGCGTTAAAAATGCTTCAACATTTTTGTAGGTAACTTTATCAGACTGTAAAATTTCCAGTTGACTGGTTAGCCACAAATCGACCAAGCCAAAAATACTTGAGGTAGATAAAGCAAAGCCCATCGTTACGTTAAGATCTATTGCTGAACCATTATAGGTTGTTGGAATGGTTTGTAAAGTCGGGATTAGCAAACTTTCATCAGCCAAAACTACAACCGTTTTGCCAACGCTTTCGGCATTTTTATAATCTTCCTCTAAAATATTATTCAATATTTTGGCCTGAGCAGATTGCCCTTGAACCTTAAAAACATTTACATGATGTTCTCCAGTTTTCATCAGGCTTTCACGCTCTGCAAACTCATTTTTTAAACTGATTTGGTTTAGGTTTTTTCTTAAAAACAAACCTGCTTCTTGAGAAACATCATCTAAATAATACGTATCCGTATCGAAGTAAAATAATGCTTTTTCTGCCTTTTGTAGTTGTGTAAATATCTTGGCTTCGGCACTGCTTAGTGCATTAAAACCCACAAAAATAATTTTGCCTTTGTCAAAATTCGAGATAAACTCTTGATGACTTGTTATATCATCAGCCAAGTGGCGATAAACGGAACCATTGGTTAAATAACCTTGTTCTTTTAATGCAGAATGGAATTTATTATACAGTTTTGGCATTCTACGCCACATTTTAATAAATAACTCCTGTTGCTTTTTATGCTTGCCTTCAGAATAAGAGGTCCAGAATTGAGATAGGAACTGGTACTGTTCTGGACTTAAATAATCGAAATCCTGATTAATAACCGAAATGTCTTCCAAATCTCGGTATAACTTTCCTGCATCTACTAAATCAGCATCTATCTGGTTAAAATCGCTGAGAATAATTTTGGCTAATGGAAAAAACTTATGACTGGAAATGGTTTCCAGTTTTTCCTCTGCCAAAAGTTGATTGTATATTCGGTGAAGCGTAAAAAACTGTAAATAGAAATCGGCTATTTTATAACTTGTAGAGCAGGCAAAAAATTCCTGTATAGTAAAAAAAGCAGGACTAAAGAAAGGCTTTCCAATAATATCTGCAAAGTGTTTTTGCAAATAGGTTGCTGGCCTTTTGTTATTAAAAACAATAGCGTAATTTTCCAGCTGATTTCCAAACCGGGCTACTAAATCTTCGGCAACTTCTTGTAAAAATGGTTTCATCTGCATCTTCATTATACTAATTTCAACTTGCCCTTAACTGCGTAAAAAAGATAGGTTTTAATATTTTTATAACCCATTTCTGATAATAAGTTCCGATAGTTGTCTACCTGCTGAATGTGTTTCTCGCTTTCTTCTAAGGTAAACTTATAATCCAGAATGATTACTTCATCGGCATTGATTAATACCCTATCCGGCCGGTGGAGTTTACCATTTGCATCGATGATGTTTTTCTCTGTGATACTTTCATTTGCTTTAGCCAAAATTTCTTTTAACTCAGGATGGTTCAAAACTTCCAAAGCCGAATCGATTAATTTTTGCTTTTCATCTTCTTTTATTATGCCTTGTAAAACCAGGTTTGTTGTATAATCATTAACACCTTTTTCAGTGCCGGCACTCGCCAGGATATCATGAAGTAAAGAACCTTTTCGCCCCGATTTTTCGATGTTAACCAAATGCTTTAAGTGCTTTTCTTCTGATGGAATGTAAAGTTCGGATAATCGGGTAGTGGTTGGATAACTTTTTAAATTGATAAAGTTCGATTCATCAATTTTAGTCTCGTTTGAAACATAATCTACAATCTCATAAATGCCGTTTTCATCAAATTCATTATCAAATGTAAGGTTGATTACATCGCCCATATTGGATAAATTAACTTCTTTATTTCCTTTCGGTTCCGCTTTACCCATTGTAGCAATGTAGAGGTAATCTTTCGAGCGTGTTGTAGCCACATAAAGCATGTTCAAGGCATCCATGTTATTGTAAAGTAATTCTTCATAATACGCTTTCGCGATTGAAGAATCAGCTAAGTCTTTGTTGTACTTCAGTGGAATTCCGCGAAGCTCTTTGTAAACCGTATCTTCTGATGAAACCCAAAAAGTTGAGTTTGTTTTTCCTTTCACTTCCCAGTTACAAAACGGAACAAAAACAGCTCTAAAAGCCAGTCCCTTAGATTTATGGATGGTAATAATTTGAATCGCATCTGCGCCCTCGGGCGATGGAAGTGATTTTTTAACCCCATCTTCATCCCACCAGGTTAAAAACGCGATGATGCCTTTTTCGCCCAACTTGCCAGCGTTGGCCGTTAAATCTCTAAAAGCAAGCAAATAAGGCAGATGCTGGGTAAGGTTATTTAAATTGTAAGCTTCAACCAAAATCTCAACCAACTCCGGCAAAGGAAGTTGTAGCCAGGATTGCCAATTTTCGCAAAGCGATTGAGGCAAAACTTTTGTTAATGAACTTAAAGAAACATTATTTAAGTTTAGGTAATGGTTGGCATTTGCCTCTTTTTCATGCAAAGCGTGATAGAGTGCGATGCAATTCGCTTTGTATAATGCCGTTTGCGAATCCAAACCAATCAACGCTTTTAAGGTATTAATGATGAGTTGAACCGCCGAATTATTCGATATCAATAGGGCATCGCCAGATAATACAGGCAGTTTTTGTTCCATCAATTTTTGAACGGTAAGCATAGCTTCACTGTTCGAACGGACTAGAATTGCTATGTCTTTTAAAGCATAATGCTGTTCGTTTTTTAAATGGAAAATTTCATCAATAACATCATTTAAGGCGATATCGCGGAAAACGGTTTCTGTAAAACGAGCCTCATCTGGTGCATGATCCTTGCCGAATTTTTTTATTTTAATGGTTCCGCCTTTTAGCGTATTGGTGGCGAAATTCTGTGTAGAACCGGCATAGATATCGGTAATAATTGAGTCGTAATTTTGAGTATTCCACCAAGTTAGAATGCTTTCGGGTTTACTTTCTAAATTTTGATTCAGCTCATTCTGTAAGGTTAAAGGAATGGATCTATAAAGGAAATTATTAAACGTAATGATATTCTCCGCACTGCGATAATTTTCTTCTAAACTTTCTTCGATAACGTTGTGCGCCCCAACATCGAGTTTGGCATGCTTGTGCAAGATGTTCCAATCGCCATTTCGCCAACGATAGATGGATTGCTTGGTGTCACCTACAATCAAATGGTCAGTTAAATCTAAACTTGGGGTGGCTATGGCATTGGTTAAAAGTGATTTAAAACTTCCCCACTGACTGGTCGAAGTATCCTGAAATTCATCAAATAAAAAGTTGCGATATCGGTTTCCTACTTTTTCCCAAATAAAGGATGGGTTGTCGCCGGCATCTTCGGTAATCCCCGAGATTAGTTTTTGGGCATCGCTGATTAAAAGATTATCATTTTCTGCCCGATATTCTTTCAAAAGCACAGCAATTTCCTGCATTAACCGCAAATAATAAAGGTTCTTATTAAAAGCGATGGCCAATTGATAGTTTGGCAAATGTGTTAAATAGTGCGATTTTATCTTTCGCAAAATCGGATTTACGGTTTCATAAACTTCTGCTATGCCTGCATTTTTTTGAAACCAATCATCAGGCTCATCAATAAGGTTGAAAATCGGTTCTATTTTGGAAAAATCGCCACGGGCAATAATAATCAACTTCGTTAACGGGCTTCTCGATTTTCCTTTCAACTGGTCGGTTTCTACACCTAAAACCTCAAGCGCCTCATGTGCATCCGTTGCTAATTGAATGATTTCACTTTCAAAGTTTTTGATTTCCTCTTTGGTAACACTGATGTATTTTTTGAAAAGCTGATCAATATTTTCTAACCCCAATTCTTCAACAGCAGATTCAAAAATCTGAAAGCATTCGGAGAAAATTTCTCCAATAAGATTATATAGCTCGATTTTGTAATTCCAGCTTTTATTATCGCTGATGCGCTCAATGGCTAGATCAATAATCCATTGCAAAAGCTGTTTATTGTCGTTTAAAGCCTCATCAAGTTTGTTTACTAAATCATCTTTAACTTTATCATAATTCATTTCTAAATTATAATCAGCGTTTAAACCAAGTTCGAAAGCAAAACCACGGATTACTTTCTGTACAAAACCATCGATTGTGCTCACTGAAAACCGACTATAATCATGCAGGATTTTTCGGTAGATTTTATCTGCTTTAAATTGAAGTTCTTGAGTGTTTAGCTGGGGGTATGCAATAAAAATCAGCTTGCGATAATCTTCAATTTTCTTCGATGGATTTCCTTGTGCCAGGCCTACCAAAACCTCTAAAATCCTCGATTTCATTTCTTCAGTAGCCTTATTGGTAAAGGTTACGGCCAAAATTTCGCGGTACTTGTTTTCTCCACTGAAAAGCAAGGTAAGGTAATGTGCGGTTAAACTGAACGTTTTACCAGAACCTGCAGAGGCTTGAAGAATTTTGAGTGGTTGGGGCATAAAATGATTTCGTTTCGGAATTTTAAACTTACAACAATTTAAAATTTTCCCGAAATCATGATATTAACAATTGGTCGAAACGTGATGCCTTGGTTCGTGTCTCCACGAACAAAATAACGCTAAGAATTTTTCTTCTTTTTCTTCGCCAGCGTTTTATGACTAATCCTGGCTGGCCTTTCGGCCATTTCTATCTTAAGTCCTAATAAATCGCGGATAACAACCGATGCACAAGCGCCACCAAAAGCTGCTGGAAGATAAGAAACCGTTCCATAAGCAGAACGTTTGAAATTGCTTCCATCAGTCATAATCATGGAATTTTTATCCATTTCCTCGGTAGAGAAAACGGCTTTAATTTTATCGGCTCCAATGAGTTTATTCAATCTTTTACGAACGTAACTTGCAAAAACACATTGATAGGTGTCGGGTAGCATGGCAATTCTTAATCTTGTTGGATCCATTTTACCACCGGCACCCATTGAGCTTACAATCGGAATATTTTTCTCCAATGCGGTCGAAAGCAAAGTAATCTTCGGCATCACACTGTCGATGCAATCCATAATGTAATCGAATTTCGAGTCTAAAATCTCCCTGCACTTTTCGGGTGTTAAAAAAGTATTTACCACATGAAGTTTTAGTTCTGGGTTGATGGCCAACAAGCGTTCCTGCATTATCGCGGCTTTACTCACGCCATGATTTGTAGCTAAGGCGGGCAACTGCCTATTTCGATTTGTCGGGTCAACTACATCGCCATCAACAATGGTCATTTCGCCAATACCCGAGCGACAGATAAATTCGGCGGCGAAAGAACCTACCCCGCCCAAACCGATCACCAAAACATGTTTCGATTGGAGTTTATCAATTCCATCATTCCCAACTAATAGGGCAGAGCGTGAAAGCCAGCTTGTATTAGACATATTAATCCCCAACCCCTATAGGGGAGTTTTAAATTTAAAAATATATAATTTTTTGTCCCACTAAGACCCCTTTAGGGGCTTGGGGTTAAATTCAATTTCTTCCAGTCGGCAAAAATACGTGCTTTAAGTTCATCAACTGAACATTTTTTTAAATTGGCTGCAGTTTCATAAATTTTCTCGATAGGAGTTTCAGCATCATCAGTCTCCAGGAAAAAATTATCGGTTTGCTGAATAAGTTTTTGTGGCCCTGAATCTACCCTAAAAATAGAGGTTCCAAAAGATAATAGAAAACCTTTAGAAATTAACTGTTTTCCGAGGTCGTCATTTTTGTTAAAACCGTGAATAATCATCGGAACTTTAACTTTTAACCTTTCCTTAATTTCTATTAATTCTGCAAATCCTTTAACACAATGAAGTATTATCGGCTTATTCAGTTCTTCAGCCAGTGTAATTTGCCTTTCTAAAATTATGAGTTGCTTTTCTAAGCTTTCTCCTCTCAATTTATCCAATCCACATTCCCCAATCATTTTAACGTTAGGTTGTTGCGCTTTACTTCTCAAATTTTCGAATTGAAATTCTAGGTTTTCCAACTTGGCAAACCATGGATGTAATCCAACAGATATTGGCCTAATACTGGCTAAAGGATATAAATTCCCATCTGTTAGCGATAAACTCAAAATGCTTTGAACATTTTTTTTCGGCAGTGGCTGGTGGGTATGGATATCAAGATACAGCATTTCAAAAAATTAGAATTGTTAAATGTAGTTGCTCTGTAAAGAATTCGCTAATAATCTATAAAATTAGTCGACTTTATTAATTTTACATCATCATTCTTAAAAATCATGAAAAAAATATTAATATTATTAACTGCTGTGTTAATTTCTACCGCTGCTTTCAGTCAGGCAAAAAAAGAAACGGTTCACATTTACAACCCACAGGCTAATGCCAAAGCAGATATTGCAGCAGCAGTTGCGAAGGCTTCAAGAGAAAATAAACACGTGCTTTTGCAGGTTGGAGGCAATTGGTGTTCATGGTGCATTGCTTTCCACAATTTGGTTGATAGTACTGCAACTTTAAAACAATTCATTAACGATAATTTTGAAACCGTTTTGGTTAATTACAGTCCGGAAAATAAAAATGAAGCGGTTTTGGCCGATTTAGGTTACCCTCAACGATTTGGGTTTCCTGTGTTCTTAATCTTGGATGGTAAAGGCAAAGTGCTTCATATCGAAAATTCTTCTTATTTGGAAACGGAAGAAGTGGCTGCAAACGGCAAAAAGAAAGTTGGGCACGATGTGAAAAAAATCACCTCGTTTTTAAAAGGATGGACGGTTACAGCCGTAAATCCTGAAACGTATAAAGCAAAAGCGAAATAAGGTAAAGCTTAAAGCAGAAAAGCCACAGATTTGCAGATTAATATCTGAAAATCTGTGGCTTTCTTTTTAGTCATCAGTTTCATCATCGAGATTAAGCTCATACGATGGTCTAGATGCTTCATCAGCCTGCTCCAGCATATCTTTATCGTGCTCAATGTTGGTGTCATCACCGCTTAATTCATTTATATCATTTACTTCATCCTCTCTGCGTAAAGCATCATTCGGATCGCTCGAGTAATCTTCGTCTTTTGGGTCTATCATAACTTTAAGTTTTATAATTAGATAATGATTTAGAACGTGAAATTGTTTTAAGTTTTTTATGCTAAAAGACTAAAGCTGAAAGACCAAAGGGCTTGTTGCAAGCTACTCCGTGAATTCTGTGTTCTCGTAGAAAATGGGTTAAATAAAAAATGCCAGATGAATTCATCCGGCATCTCTTTGTGTTCTTAGTGTCTTTGTGGTAACATGTAACAAATCAAAATCTGTGTTTACCTGTGTACATCTGTGGTAAAAATGCTCGCAGTCTACAACCCATCACCAAACTTATAATTTGGCAATATGCTTACTGGTAATTTCCCTGATGGAACCAGTCGATTATTAATCACCGCGGCTGCAGAAATTTGCATATAATCTTCTTTTTGGTATCCAATAATTAATCCTTTACTGTTTTCTAATCCGGATAATCCGGCCAGATTATACGGATTTGCAAACAAAGCGAAAACTGCATTTTTTGTGCTCAATTCCTTTATAAAATTTTTAACGCCGGCATTTAATGGGATGTTATTTGCTGGCCTCGATCTGCTATCGTGAATGCCAACAATTACCTGATCGAAGGCACCGATTTCTCTTGCCACATTTGAAATTTGAGTTGCACTTGCATCTTTATCTAAAACGTAATAAACCGAGTTATAATAACCCTTAGAAATTTCTTTCTGGAACGTGGTAACCGAAGGAACACCAATGCTGATAATTGCGGTTCTTCTAATCGGAATTAAGTTTTTAATATATTCCTTTCCTTTTAAAAGCGTAACCGAAGCGTTTGCAAGTTCTTGTACCAATGCATTGCTCGCATTGCGGTTTACACCTGCAATAATGCCTTGGGTAACAATGGTATCGCGTTTATTTAAGCCAGCCCAATATTTTGCCGTAAGAATTTTTTTAACGCTTTCATCAATCACTTTCATATCTATTTTGTCTTGACGAATAGCTTTACGAACCAATTTAATTGCCCTATCACTATTTTCCGAAAGCTCCAAAATATCGTTTCCGGCCATTATGGCCATCAAATCGGCGTTTCCATCCTTAAAGTATTTTACTACACCTTTCATATCCATGGCGTCGGTTATAATCAATCCCTTGAAACCGATTTTTTGCTTCAAAATGCCGGTAATAATTGGTTTTGATAGGGTTGATGGTAAATTGGGTGTGTTGTCCAACTGCGGAATATTCATGTGGGCAACCATTATTCCTGAAGCGCCCTGCTTAACCAATTCTTTAAATGGATACATTTCCAAAGTATCCAATCTTGTCGGACTAAAGTTTAACTGAGGCAAATCGTAATGCGAATCTACATCTGTATCGCCATGGCCAGGAAAGTGTTTTAGTGAAGTTAACAAACCGCCATCTTGCATTCCTTTCATATAAGCGCCTGCTTTATTGGCAACATTGTACTTATTCTCACCAAAAGAACGATAGTTAATTACAGGGTTTTTGGCATTGTTGTTCACATCTGCATCGGGTGCCAAGTTTAACTGCATGCCCATTCGCTTAAAATCTTTGGCTACCTCTTGCCCCATTCTGTAAATCAAATCCTTGTTTTGGATGGCGCCCAAGGTCATCTGATAAGGGAAAGATATCGTACTGTCTAAGCGCATGCCTAAGCCCCATTCGCCATCGTTCGCCACAATTAGAGGCACGCGACTAACTTTTTGATAGGCATTGGTTGCTCTGGCTTGCCTAACCGGACCGCCCTGAAAGAAGATTACACCTCCAAGCTGTTCTTTTTTAATCACCATGCCTACCGAGTCGGTATATTTCTGTCCCAAATTGGTATGTGCCCTAACGAAAAACATTTGTGCAATTTTTTCTCGACGGTTTAATTTATTAAAAACAGAATCAACCCATTTCGGCTGATTGACTAACATTTCTAAATAGGTTTGCTTTTGCGCATTTGCAGAAATTGTTGCAATGCAGAAGATAATAAGGAAGAATAGATTTTTTTTCACGTGTGTTTTTATTGTATCCGATGTGCTAAATTAAGAATCAAAAAACGAATTAAACAAAAACCAATCCAAGTAATTGATTTAATACATTAGGTTGTTGATTAAATAAACACGGCCAGATTATAAAATGAATTCAATTTTATTTTTTTTGAAAACGAATGGTTCCGTAATTCTTTGGCGGCATCAGCCCTGCTGTTCGCTATAGTCCCGATGAAGAATCGGGAGCTGCCGCTGCCATCAGGTTTAGAAACGAAGTTTGTGCTTTGAAAACCTACAGGCTTTATTATGGAATTTGTTTTTCGTAGCCTTTGCCCCTAGTAAATAAATCCGCTTTCCAAATGAAATGTTGAACGTCCATTTCCAAATTATTTTGTTTTTCTCAGACATGTTAAATCTATTCAGCATAAAAAATTAAAACATAATTTATTGCCAGCGGTTAATATTAAAGGCGCTCGTTAAACAGTATTAATTAAATTTATAATGTTATGAAAAATGTAAGCACACCAAAAAACAACCCAACAACTCAGGGAAGTTCGATTGCCGATAGAGCAAACCATGATGTGAAAGTGGATAAAAAAATTCAGGGAATTACGAATGGTGGCGGGCAGCGCTCAGACCAAACCTCGAATAAGGACAACCAAAGAAAATACGATAACAAGAAATAATTAATGGAAGATGTAATATGGAAGATGAGTAATGGTTAACGAACTTTATAGAATCCATCTTCCATCATACATTTTCCCTTTACATTCCCATTTTACTTCTAAGATGGTTCGTTTGCCAGTGCGATAATATCTTTACCTTCCAGTGTTCTGCGTTCGTTGTTGTGGCTTAGGGTGTTAATCATTGCATTGGCCAGTTCTTCCATAGTACAAAAACCGTTAGGATAGATTTTTCTTCCAATAGGAAACATCCAATTCACATATTTATAAAATTTGTGTGCATATTTTTGCGTCTTAATTGGTTTGATAAAACCTGGGCGGAAGTTAAATACTTGCTCAAAAGGCAGTTTCATTAAATCGTTTTCTGTTTTACCTTTCACCCTAGCCCATTTGAGTCTGCCTTTTTCGGTGCCGTCTGTTCCGCCACCAGACACATAGCAGAAAGTCATATCTTCATTTAACTTGGCCAATGTTTGGGCAACATGCATGGTTAAAGTATACGTCATTTTATAATAGGTATCATCATCAACACCAACTGAGGAAATTCCTAAACCAAAGAAGCAGGCATTATAACCCGCTAACTGATTTTCCAATGGCGAAAAATCCAAAAAATCTTGATGAATAATTTCTTTAAGCTTAGGATGTGCATAACCACAAGGTTTGCGGTTAATAACTAAAACTGAATCTATTTCTGGACTATTTAGGCATTGAATTAAAATTCCCTCGCCAACCATACCAGTTGTGCCCGTTATGATTACATTGTTTTCTGCTCTAGTTTTTCCCATGATTTTATTTTCTACGTTCGTGTATCAACTTGAAAACACGAAAATTTGTTTGCGTTTAATAAATAAAGGTCTCGATTTTCGTCGAGACCTTTATAATAACTATTTGATTACGGTGCCTTGCATTTTGTAATCTTTGGGTGGTTCAGCACCTAAAAGATTTTGTACAAAATAGTCCCAGCGTCTGCGCATCATATAAGGAGAATATGTGCCGTAGCCATGGGCACTATTTGGAAAAATTACCAAATCGAAAGATTTGTTTGCTTTTTCCAAGGCTTCTACCACTAATAGCGTATTATAAGGCGGTACGTTATCGTCCATTAATCCATGCACCAACATCAATTTGCCTTTTAAGTTTTTAGCATAATTTTGATTAGCCTGTACTTCGTAATCAGCGTTTTCTACCAAGCCATTGTAACGTTCGCCCCAATCATCCTCATAGTTTCTATTTTCGTGATTTCCTGACTCTGAAATACCAACTTTAAAGAAATCTGGATATCGGAACATTGCTCCCGCAGTTGCAAAACCACCACCCGAATGCCCCCAAATGCCAACTTTGGTGGTATCAATTGGATATTTTTCTGATAACTGTTTAATAGCTGTAATTTGATCTGGCAAAGTATTCTTAGCCATATTGCCATAGCTCATATCGTGGAAACTTTTAGAGCGATCTGGATTGCTTGTACCTTCGATAACCACAACAATAAATCCCAGTTCGGCTAAGGCCTGATTATCACCACGAGAAGCTACAAAGCTCCAGCTGCCAACACTTCCACCCTGCGGACCTGGATAAATATAATCGATAACCGGATATTTTTTATTCGCATCTATTTTGGTTGGCGTAAAGATTAATCCATAAATATCGGTTTTACCATCATGTGCCTTAACTGTAACAGGTGTTGGTGCTTTCCAGCCTGTTGCAGTTAATCTACTTACATCGGTTTTCTCTAAAGTTGTAATCAGTTTTCCATCTAAATTTCTCATTAAAGTTACCGGTGGAACATCAGGTTGTGAATACGTATCGATAAAATGCTGACCAGAAGGTGATATTGAAACGATGTGATTTCCTTCTTCAGGGGTTAAGTCTGTTAATTTTTTTCCGTCAAATCCAATTTTATAAAAATGCCCAAAGTAAGGGTTCTTTTTGTCCTGAGCATTTGCGATAAAATAAAGGGTACGGGCTTTTTCATCAACTTTTAACAATCGGGTTACCACCCAATTGCCTTTAGTAATTTGATTTTTAACTTTTCCTGTGGCTGAATCATATAAATACAAATGCCCCCAGTTATCGCGTTCAGAATACCAAATAATTTCCTTTGTAGCTGGTAAATATCTCCAGTTAATTGAGCCTTGACCAGATTCGAACTGTGTTTTTACCGTTTCTTCGAAAACTTCGCGAACGGTTCCAGTAGAGGCATTGGCAATTCTAAATTTTTCTTGTTTATGATCTCTTGAAGTAGAAACAAATGCAACTTCCGAGGCATCTGCTTTCCAGTCAATATCATCAAAAGTTCCACTGCTCGAAATGTCATCGCTCAAAGTTGCACGGTGCGGGTCGGCGGGGATATTGAAAGAAATTACTTTCGGATTTTCTACATCGATTACCACTCTTCTAATTGTTGGAATTTCTTTATCGCCAGGCAATGGATATTTCCACGCTTCTAGTTTTGGCGATCCCACGTTTGTGGTCACCAAATACATGTCTTTACTGTTTCTCTGATCTTGCTGAAAAGTAGCAATCTTTTTAGAGTCTGGCGACCAGCGCAAAATTGGGGCATCGCTGTGTTTCCAGCCAGCATTATCTGTTGCGTAACCATAATCTTTTACACCATCGGTTGTTAACTGCGTTAATTTTCCGCTTGCAACATCCTTAACATATAAATTGTAGTCTTTTATCAAGATTGCTTTTTTGCCATCGGGCGATAAAACCTCGTTTCTGCCACCAAAACGTCTGCCACCGGTTGGTGCCGTAGCTTTGTAATCTGTAGTAAGTGTTTTTGTTTTCTTTGCCGGATCTACTAAATAGGTTTGCTCGCCCTTATCATTTTTTATGGTATACCAAAATTTATCTCCATCTAGCCAGTTGGGCTGTATGTTGGCATTATCAATAAATTTTGCAGTGTTATAGCCCATAAAACTTTCGGCCCTTTCGTAATCTTTGGCAGTTAAAGAATTGCCTTGCTGAGCGAATGCAGAAACAGCCAAAGTACAGGCTGTTACCGTAAGAAAATATTTATTCATTGTTTGAGTTTATTCTTCGACGATAAAAATAACCACAGTTCTTACACTTCAATTTAAAGTATTAAGAATGATACAGAATTTGATGGTTGGCGATAGCTTAGAAAAAAAGCGGAGAGGGCGGGATTCGAACCCGCGGTACCTTTCAGTACACACGCTTTCCAAGCGTGCTCGATCGACCACTCTGACACCTCTCCGAATGGACGGCAAAGATAATTATTACCATCGAAACTGCTCATCTGGCAAATACTTTTTTTCATCAGGGATTTCGAAGTCTTTAAAATCTCTTAAGTTATCCGCATTGTAAATAATCCGCTCGCTAAGGGGCACAAATTTTAGTTTATAAATGTATAATACAATGTTTTCTTTAAACTGTCGAATCATTGAAGCTTCACCAAGTTCTTCTTTGGGAGCATAAAAATCGCTTTGCTTAACAATTAATTTAATTCTTTTTCCAGATTTGGCCCAAAAGTAATTAAAAGGAACTTTGCTAGAATCAAGGTTTTTATACGCACCAAAATCTTTGGTTATGTTTGCAATTAATTTATCCGTTTCGATTGGATTAATCTTTTTAGCTGTACATCTAATAGCAAGTACGCTATCCTTCTCACTCTCAAATAAATCAAAAGAAGTAAAATTTAAATTTCCCCATTTTGCTAGTTCTTCTGTTTTGAATTTCTCATTGCCTATACTGATGCTATTATATTCTCTACAAATAAGAGAATGTTGTGTAAATGAGTTGGCTCTAAAATCATAGTTATCCGTTGTGTATGGAACATGCAGTGAGTCTCTGGGATTTGCCGGATAAAATGTTTTTGCATTGATTTCAAAATCAAATCTTTGCAGATCATAAGGTTTGTCTCCCAGGTTTTTGGGCTGGCTACATGTGGATAAAAATATTAATAGGATCAGGGATGAAAAGATATGTAATCTGTCCATGCTTTAAAGTTAATCGAAATCTTTTGAACAAAAAAAGCCGACACATAAGCGTCGGCCTTAAATTTATATTCGTTTATAATTAATCTATAACCGTAATTTTTAACATGTTGGTTTTACCTTTAGCTTCCATTGGAATTGCTGCGGTATTGATGATGATATCACCCTGTTTAACCAATTTCTTGCTTTTCAGGAATTCGTTAACCTCGATAATCGTATTATCAGTACTTTCGAATTTATCGTAGTAAAAACCTCTAACACCCCAAAGCAAACTTACCGCATTTAACAAAGCTCTGTTACTGGTGAAGATGAAAGTTAAGGCTTCTGGTCTGTGGCTCGAAATTTCAAAAGCAGTGTAACCGCTCAATGTCATCGAAACGATACCAACAGCATTGGTTTGTTTAGCTAAGAAACAGGCAGAATCACAAATTGCATCACTTAAGAAAGATGGAGATTTTGGTTTTAAAAATTTATCAGGGTTGAAAGGATAGTTGTTCTGTTCAATGTTCTGAATAATTTTTTGCATGGTTTCAATAACGATCAATGGAAATTCTCCAACTGAAGTTTCACCACTTAACATCACTGCATCTGCGCCGTCTAATACTGAGTTAGCCACATCATTTACTTCCGCACGTGTTGGGCGTGGTGTGGTAATCATGCTTTCAAGCATTTGAGTTGCAACAATTACAGGTTTCGAAGCCGCTCTACATTTAGCAACAATCATTTTCTGTAATAACGGAACTTCTTCCATCGGGCATTCAACACCTAAATCGCCACGGGCAACCATAATGCCATCCGTAACAGCAATAATTTCATCAATGTTGGCAATAGCTTCTGGTTTTTCTATTTTGGCAATTACACGAGCAGTTTTACCACGCTCTGCAATTATTTTTTTAAGTTCGATAATATCTTCAGCCTTACGAACGAAAGATAAACCAATCCATTCTACATCATTTTGCAAAACAAATTCTAAATTCTCACGATCTTCTGGGGTTAGCGATGGAATTGAAACTTTTGTGTTTGGAAGGTTTACACCTTTTCTTGAAGTTAAAATACCTCCGTGAACAATTTCGCAAACTACTTCGTCTTTTAAATTTGTAGAAATTACCTTCATCTGCAGTTTACCATCATCCAAAAGAATGATTTCTCCAGCCTGAACATCTTGAGGGAAGTTTTGGTAAGTAATATAAATACGTTCTTCATTACCAATGCACTCTTGGGTAGTAATGACGGTTGTTTTTCCATTAATAAGGTTAATGCCACCTTCTTTTACTAAACCGATGCGAATTTTTGGGCCTTGCAAATCGGCAAGAATACCTACATTATAATCGTATTTTTTATTGAGTTCGCGGATGGTATCCAAAACCGCTTGATGATCTGCTTGTGAACCGTGAGAAAAGTTTAAGCGGCAAACATCTAAACCTGCGTTAAACATACTATATAATACATCTGGTTTAGCGGATGCTGGGCCTAAAGTGGCAACAATTTTAGTTCTAGAATGAAAAGGTTTCATTTAATAATTGATTTTAGCAATGCAGTTTAAGAAAACGCCAATTAATTATCTAAAATAATCAAACTGCATTAATATTTATATATTTTGTTTTTTTGTTCGTTGTTTGTAACCCTCAAATATAGTGTATTTAATACACCAAGTATATAATTTTTATATTACCAAATTTTCCCTGCTCTTTAACTTAGCTGGGTCTATTTTTGCAGCTACTTGTATATCAGGTAGTTTGTTTAAGCCAGAGAGCAAATAATCCAAATCTTCCTTATCAATAAATTCTTTTATGATCATGAAAAAATCAACATTTCCCATTTCTGGGATCAGGATTCCGTCGCTACTTCTGTTGCTGATTAAGTAATATTCTACCTCGCCTTGCTCAACAAAAAAATAATATTTAGAAAAAGACCATGCGGGTTCATCAATGTTAAAAAATATTTCGTGGTCTTCTATTTTTTCAAAATGTAAATTTAATCGCGTATTAATTTTGTGGCAAAGTACATAGTCTTTTAGGGGCGCAGTGATCGCAATCAGTATAAAATCAAGGTCTAAGGTTAACTTTAGGTAAGTTCTATTCAAGGCGAAATAAATTATTTACAGAACGAAATTAAAAAACTAATTCTATATTCGCTGTGTTATTTAGATACCAAAAATACGTGTCGAAATAAAAACATTTGAAAATTGTAAGAATTTATTTTTCTTTGCACAGAATTATTTAACCATTAAATTATAAAATTATGTCTGATATTGCTTCAAGAGTTAAGGCTATTATCGTAGAAAAACTAGGTGTTGACGAAAGCGAAGTTACGCCAGAGGCTTCATTCACCAACGATTTAGGTGCAGATTCTTTAGATACCGTAGAGTTAATTATGGAATTTGAAAAAGAATTTAATGTAGCTATTCCTGACGATCAGGCTGAAACCATCGGTACAGTTGGTCAAGCGATTGCTTATTTGGAAAAAAACGTTAAATAGAATTACGCTTTTTCAGTATAAATGGAATTAAAAAGAGTAGTAGTAACAGGGTTGGGTGCGCTCACTCCTATAGGCAATAATGTTCCCGATTTTTGGGAAGGATTGACTAACGGGGTGAGTGGCGCTGCTCCTATTAAGGGTTTTGATACTGAAAAGTTTAAGACCAAATTCGCTTGTGAGGTAAAAAACTTTAATCCAGAAGATTTTTTGGAGAAAAAGGAAGCCCGTAAGCTAGATCCGTTTGTACAATATGCTTTAGTGGCTACAGATGAAGCTGTGAAGGATGGTGGTTTTGATTTTGAAAAATTGGATACCAACCGAATCGGTGTAATTTGGGGTGCGGGCATAGGTGGATTGAAAACTTTCTTGGATGAAATTTCGAATTTCGCTAAGGGAGATGGTACGCCAAGATACAATCCATTTTTTATTCCTAAAATGATTATTGATATTGCTCCAGGGCATATCTCAATCAAGTATGGCTTACGTGGGCCAAATTTTGCAACTGTTTCGGCATGTGCTTCTTCAACCAATGCAATGATTGATGCATTTAACTATATCCGCCTGGGTATGGCTGATGTGATTATTAGTGGCGGTTCTGAAGCAATTATCAACGAAGCAGGTATGGGTGGATTTAACGCCATGCATGCATTATCTACACGTAATGATGATCCGGCAACGGCTTCCCGTCCTTTTGATAAGGATCGTGATGGTTTTGTGGCTGGTGAAGGTGCAGGAACCATTATTTTAGAAGAACTTGAACACGCAAAAGCAAGAGGCGCAAAAATTTATGCCGAACTTGTAGGTGGTGGAATGAGTGCTGATGCAAATCACATCACAGCTCCACATCCTGAAGGTTTAGGTGCTAGAATGGTAATGACAAACGCACTTAAAGATGCAGGGTTAACAACTGCAGATATCGATTACATTAATGTTCACGGAACTTCTACACCGCTAGGTGATATTAGTGAAACAAAAGCGATTGGTGCATTATTCGGAGAAGATGCTTATAGATTAAACATCAGCTCAACGAAATCAATGACTGGTCACCTTTTGGGTGCAGCTGGTGCTATCGAAGCAATTGCAGCAATTTTAGCTGTTCAAAATGATATTGTTCCTCCAACAATTAATCACTTTACAGATGATCCTGCTTTTGATCCTAAACTGAATTTTACTTTTAACAAAGCTCAAAAACGTACCGTTAGAGCTGCGCTAAGTAATACTTTTGGCTTTGGTGGGCACAATGCTTCGGTAATTTTCAAAAAGTACGAAGATTAATTAAACAGCCTTGCTATATAATTTTGTATGCTAATTAAAAATAGATAACTTAGTTAAATATGCTAGTTAGCCGTTAATTGTGTTATTTATTTAATGCCGATCTTAAAATTATATAAACTTTATCTATCTCCCGAAAAGGAGTTTGTTAAAAAGCTGAAAAACATTTTGGGCTTTGTGCCAGGCAATGTTACGCTATATAAAATGGCGTTTAGGCATCGCTCTGTTGCCAAAGTTTTAAAAAATGGAAGTCGAAGCAGTAACGAACGCTTAGAGTTTTTGGGCGATGCTGTTTTGGGATCGGTTATTGCCGAATTGCTGTTTAAGCATTATCCGTATAAGGAAGAAGGTTTTCTAACAGAAATGCGCTCTAAAATTGTAAATAGAGCCAATTTAAATCAGCTGGCAAAAAAGATCGGCTTTGATAAAATGATTCAATTTGATCAAAGATCTGTTAGCATTCAAACCAAACACAACTCTATGTTGGGCGATGCTTTCGAAGCCATTATTGGCGCAATCTACATGGATAAGGGTTATAATTTTACAAAAGAATTCCTGCTTCGTAGAATCGTTAAACCGCATATAGATATCCATACGTTAGAACTTACCGAAACCAACTTTAAAAGTAAATTGATAGAATGGTGCCAACGCCATGGCAAGGATATTCTTTTTGAACTGGCTGAAAATGGAGAAGGCGAAAGTGCTAAATTGTTCACCATCAGCGCAGTTGTAGAAGGTGAAAAAGTTGGAACCGGTAGAGACTATAATAAAAAGAACGCCGAAAAATTAGCGGCCGAAAAGGCTTGCGAAACACTGTCTATCTAAAAACAAAATGTTTATTTGATTAACTGTTAAATCGGTTAATTGAGAAACACTAGCCAAAATTTACTTTCCTTTTCCAAGCGTATCCGTGAAATTTTTGGAAGATTCCTTAATGTATTTTATGTAATCGTAACTGTTCCAGTATTGTGCCTTTTCAAATTCAGGACGGCAGTTTAACATGTATTTTTCCAGCGTATCGCCTCTTAATTCAGTGTTGTTTTTAATGATACTTTGATTGAAATACACATCGATTTGAGATTGTTTAATCTCGTTATCTGCATATCTTCCAAATCGGCGGGCATTTTTGGGATCTTTCCCAATTAAATTATATAAAGCATTTAACGGACTAAAAATTGAAGAAAGTATGGAAGATTTTCCGCCATTGTAAACACCCTTATTTTGAAATTCGCGTTTTATTTCATCAAGATCCTGTTTTTTGGTATTTCCTCTAATCGTTACATCATCTAACATTGTTGTTCCTCTAATTAGGTAAACAATAATATCCTGAGGCCCTTTAACCACGACTTCTTGATCAATCAAACTTCTTTTTGTAATAAGCAGGGTGTCGCCAACATTGGCTTTAATCTGGAAAAAACCTAAATCATTACTTCCAACACCGAGTTTTGTGCGTTTATTGGTAATCTCAGCTAATGCAATCCGAATATTGGATCCTTTTTCTATAATTACTCCCTTGGCAATAAAATCCTGAGCCTTTAAACCAAAGCCGATTAAAATTAAAATGATTTGTATTGTCGCGAATTTTAAAAATTTCATTTGCATATTAATTTTTCAAGGTATCGGTATATTTTTTGGCTGAAACCCTGATGTAATTTACGGCATCGTAATTATTCCAATTTTTAACCATTTCAATAGTTGGGGAATAATCTAGCATAAACTTATCTAAATTCCTGCCTTCGAAATCCGTGTATTTTTGAATTAAGGTTTTATTAAAAAATCGGTCAATTTGCATTAATTTTATTTCGTTGTCGTAGTATTTTCTAAAACGCCGAGCTTTTGCTGGGGTTTTCCCAAAAAGCTCGTAAAAGAATGTTAATGGACTTCCGCTTATGGGATTAAGCAACATTAGTGGTGGCTTTCCTTCATAAAATGATCCTTGTCGCTTAAATTCTCTTCTTATTTCATCCAAATCCTCTTTTTTGGTTTTGCCTTTTATTGTTACTTCATCTAGCGTTGTACTGGCTCGAACAAGATAAACAATAACATCCTTGTGGTCTCTAACAATAATTTCCTGATCAATAAAATTTCTTTTTTCAATTAACAAAGTATCGCCCACTTCAGCTTTGATTTGATACATGCCCAAATCGTTACTTCCTACGGCTTTTTTTGTGCGCTTATTGGTTACAACACACAGGGCTATTCTAATGTTCGTTCCTTTTTCAATTATAACACCTTTTGCTAAAAAATCTTGGGCATGAGAGAAATTTGCTCCAAAAATCAAATAAATGAAAAGTATAATTGGCAAAGAGAAAGCTTTCATATCTATCAGATATTTTTTGTAAAATTAACATTTGTTAACCTTTTTAATTGTTAAATAAACGTTAATGCGAATTCGAAAACTTATAGGGATACTTTATTTGTTGTACTCTGGAATAATTTTTTTCGTGTTAATGCTATTCGTTTGCCCTTTTATCATTCTGTCCACTGCGGTATTTAAAGAAAAAACAGGCAGAAAGATTTCTTTCTTCTTTCTTAAACTGTGGGCTTGGGGTTTCAGTATTTTCACATTATTGTGGTTTACAAGCAAAGGTGATGATCGAATCGATACATCGAAGGCATATATTTATGTGGGCAACCATGGCTCTTTTTTAGATGCTGTTGCTATTGTTATCTGTATACCGCAGGCATTTAGTCCATTGGGTAAAATAGAAATGCTCAAAATCCCTGTTTTTGGTTGGATTTATAAACGGTTGGTTGTTATGATAGATAGAAGCAGTAGAGCAAGCAGAGATCATTCGGTGGCCGAGCTTCGAAAAGATTTAGCAGAAGGACAATCAATATTGATTTTTCCGGAAGGAACGATGAACAAAACTTCTGAGCCATTAAATCCATTTTTTGATGGTGCATTTCGCTTAGCGATAGAAACGCAAACACCAATTCTGCCATTCGCAATTTTAAACAGTAAGGCACATTTACCCAGAACAGATCCTTTACTTGTAAAACCCGGGATAATAAAAACTTCTTTTGGAGAAGCAATTAACGTAAAGGGAATGGTTGCCGAAGATTTAGAAATGTTGAAACAGAAAACATTCAATTCCATCCTTTCCTTGTTAGAGAAGCGCAAAACTCCAAGGTAGCAACTTAAACTCCAAACTTATTTTTCTATCTTTGCGCATGATAAAATCCATGACAGGATACGGCTTAGCAACAGCCGATTATGCAAATGCAAAGTACAGTGTCGAAATCAAATCGCTCAACAGTAAATTTCTGGAGCTAAATTTAAAATTTCCAAAAGCTTTTTCTGATAAAGAAATTATTCTGCGCAACGTGTGCAGTAAAGATATAGAGCGTGGCAAAGTTAGTTTAAGTATCAATGTAGAACGCTCTGCTGCGGAAGTTACAGGTGCAACTATCAATACAGCCTTATTGGCTCATTATTACAATCAATTAATAGCCGTTAATGATGAATTAAGCGCAAACAGCAGTAACCTATTGCAAACAGCCTTAACCTTTCCCGATGTTATAAATTACAAAGAGGAAAGCGTATCTGAAGATGAATGGAATCATTTATATAAAATATTTACCCAGGCCGTTGTAAGTTTCAACAAATTTAGAGAAGACGAAGGTTCTGTTTTAAAATCTGATCTAGAATTACGAATCAAAAATATTCTTTCTTATTTCAAATCGGTAGAAGAATTAGAACCCAAAAGAATTTCTGCCATTCGTGATAAATTTACCCAGTTTTTAGATGATGCAGTAGGTAAGGTAAATATCGACCAAAACCGTTTTGAGCAGGAATTAATTTATTACATCGATAAGATTGATATAACCGAAGAAAAAACACGTTTAAAAAGCCATTGCGATTACTTTTTGCAAACGTTAACCAGTAAAGAGGCCAACGGTAAAAAGCTAGGTTTTATCTCACAGGAAATTGGTCGAGAAATTAACACCATGGGTGCAAAGGCGAATGATGCACAGATGCAACAATTCGTAGTTGGTATGAAAGAAGAGTTAGAGAAAATTAAAGAACAGTTATTAAACGTATTATAGAAAGCTTAAAGCTTAAGGCTCAAAGACTAAAGCTTTGGACTTTCAGCTTTAGCCTTTAGTCTTATTAAAATGAAACAAGGCAAATTAATTATATTTTCAGCCCCATCTGGAGCAGGTAAAACAACTATAGTACATCATTTACTATCTAAATTCCCTGAGCTCAGCTTTTCTATTTCTGCTACCACACGCGAATTACGTGGTGCAGAAACGCACGAAAATGATTACTATTTCATCAGTAAAGAAGAGTTTTTGCATAAAGTTGCACGCCAGGAATTTGTAGAGTTTGAAGAGGTTTACAATGGCACCTTCTACGGAACCTTACGTTCTGAAATTGAGCGGATTTGGAATGAGGGAAAGCATGTAATTTTTGATATTGATGTAGAAGGTGGAATAAGATTGAAAAGAAAATATGAAGAAGATGCTTTGGCAATTTTCGTTCAACCACCATCTTTAGAGGTTTTAAAAGAGCGTTTAAGTGGGAGAGGAACAGACAGTGCAGAAAAATTGCAAGAGCGTTTTATTAAAGCTGAAAAGGAGTTAACCTACGCCGATAAATTTGATGTAATTTTAAAAAACTACGATTTAGAAACGGCTTGCGCTGAAGCTGAAAAGTTGGTTGGAGATTTTTTAAACAGTTAACAGTTTTCGGTTTGATAGCCCGTCATTGCGAGGCACGAAGCAATCTTAATGCGACATAGTTTTAAACCCAAAGTAGTAGGATTGCTTCGTGCCTCGCAATGACGAAGTAATCACGGAAGAAATAATATTATGAAACCGCAAATATGAAAACTGGACTCTTCTTCGGCTCATATAATCCCATCCACACCGGGCATTTAATTATTGCCAATTATATGGCAAACCATACCGAACTTGACGAAGTTTGGCTGGTGGTTTCTCCCCACAATCCCTTAAAGGATAAAAGCGGATTAACCAATATGTACGATCGATTGGAAATGGCTAAGTTGGCTACCGAAAATGCCGAACACATTCGGGTTAGCGATATCGAATTTGCGTTGCCTCAGCCATCTTACACCATTGATACATTAACTTATTTGCACGAAAAATATCCTGAAAAAGAATTCGTGTTGATTATGGGCGCAGATAATTTGGTTTCTTTTAAAAAATGGAAGAACTATGAAGTGCTTCTGAAAAATTATCAGATTTACGTTTATCCCCGTCCAGAGGCCAATGTTTCAGAATGGGAAAACCATCCATCAATTACCTTTACCAAAACGCCTTTAATGGAAATTTCTTCAACTTTTATCCGCAAGGCAATTAAGGAGAATAAAAACATTCAGTTCTTTCTGCCAGACAAAGTAATTGATTTTATTGAAGGAAAAGGAATGTATAGATAATATAAACCTCGCAGGTTTTTAAAACCTGCAAGGTTTCAGCTAGTCGTATGCATATGTTAGTCGGGGCTTGTAATCCCGTCTTCTGAGGTAAATGTTTGTAATCCTTTTATTTAATACAACAAAAATATTGTTGGCTTTTTATGCAGATCTATCGTTTCCTTGCGCCATAAATAAATGGTTTGGGTTTTAATAAATTCATCTTCGCCCGTTAGGTTACTTGCAATACAAAGCTGAGAACTTGGCTTGCAACTTTTCAAAATTTCTTCGAGCATTTGGTTATTGCGGAAAGGCGTTTCGATAAAAATTTGAGTTTGTTTATAACGACTGGCCGATAAATCTAAGTCTTTAATCCTTTTGGTTCGTTGTTCTTTATCAATGGGCAAATAACCCCAAAATGCAAAACTTTGTCCGTTAAAGCCTGATGCCATAAGTGCCAACAAAATAGAACTCGGACCCACCAATGGTACCACCTTAATTCCTCTTTTATGCGCTTCGGCAACAATATCTGCCCCTGGATCTGCAATGCCCGGACACCCGGCTTCGCTCATTAAACCAACATCTTTCCCTGCTAAAAGTTCAACAAAAAACTGACCCAAGTCTGTACGATTATGTTTGCCATAATCATGAACAATTAAATCTTTTTGAGGCGTTTTTAAACCTGCCTCTTTCAAAAACCGGCGGGCTGTTTTACTATTTTCTACAATATAAGTATCAATCTGGTTAATGGTATCAACCAAATACGGTGTAAAAGTTTTGTGTGCTACCTCTTCAGCAAGAGGAACAGGAATTAAATATAAAGTGCCGTTCTGCATGTTGCAAAAATACTTACAATAAATAGAATTTAAGTTCTAAAGTTTGATGGAAGTACGATATTATCTTTTTTGTAAACACTTGTGTAGCAAATTTTATTTCCACTTGACTCATTTTCTGCACAATTATATCCTACTTAAAACGTTAAATAATAGTTAAATATGCCATTTGAAGCAATATTTGGCATAAATGAGAAAAACTATGCAAGCATATTAAACCTTGGATAATTTTGGTTCTCTAATTGATACACACAAATTAGGTTATTAAAATAAACACACAAATGAAAACACTGAAATTTACGGCTATTGTGCTGGGGCTTTTTAGTCTCCTTGCCGGAACCACAACCCTAGTCAGGGCACAAGACTACCAAGACAGTTACCAGGATGATGGTTACAGCACTGGAAACGTTTCTTTACAAACTTTTTATGATGAGCTATCGCCTTACGGCACGTGGATTCAAGATCCACAGTATGGTTATGTTTGGCGCCCCGATGTAGATCAAAACGAATTCCGTCCTTATTATACTAACGGGCGTTGGGCGATGACGGAATATGGTAATACCTGGGTTTCTAACTACGATTGGGGATGGGCGCCGTTTCACTATGGCCGTTGGGTAATTAATAGTTACAGACAATGGATTTGGTTACCGGATACCAATTGGGGACCAGCCTGGGTAGATTGGAGAAGTGGAGATGGTTATTATGGTTGGGCTCCAATGGCACCAAGCATTAGCATTAATTTAAGCTTCGGCCGTCGTTACTCGGTGCCAGAATTCTGCTGGAACTTTATCCCTCAGGCAAGTATCTATGTTAATATTTTCCCAAGGTATGATTATGGCCGTAACAATGTTTATATTCGCAACACAACCATTATTAACAATACTTATGTTTACAATAGAAGAAGTTATTACGGTGGACCAAGAATGGAAGACATTAGACGCGCAACCAATCGCGATGTAAGGGTTTACAGATTCGACCAAAGCAATAGACCAGGTGCAAGTAGAATTGACAGTAGAGCGGTTTCTATTTACAGACCAAGACCAGAACGTAATGCTGTAGATAATCGCAATGCAGCACCAAGAAAATTTGAACAAGGCAATGCTGGTTTTGCTAGAAATGGACGAGGAAATGATAATGCAACCCGTGGAGGAAACAATAATACCGATAACAGATTTGGAAACAGGAACGATAATAGAACTGGCCAAGCTGATGGGCGTAATAACGGAACCGTAGATAGAGGCAATAATAATAATCAGCCAAATACCAGAGGTGGCGTTTACAATAGAGATGCCAACGGTAGAGGCGATAGAATAGGCCAAAACAATGGTCAAGCTAATGTTGATAGAAATCAAGATCAGCAACGTGCCCAGCAAGCACAGCAACAAAGAGCAGAGCGTGGTGGTCAACAGGATCGTATGGGTCAGGATCAACAACGTGCTCAACGTGATGTGCAAACGCAACAACAACGTGGCCAACAAGCAGATCAACAACGTGTTGCACAAATGGAACAACAAAGAGCGCAAAGAGATGCTCAAATACAGCAACAACGAGGTCAGCAAGCAGATCAACAACGTGCACAACAAGTACAACAGCGTTCTGCGCAGATGGAACAACAAAGAGCTCAACGCGATGCGCAGGCTCAGCAACAACGTAGTCAGCAAGCAGATCAGCAACGTGCACAACAGGCACAACAACGTTCTGCGCAGATGGAACAACAAAGAGCTCAACGTGATGCTCAAGCGCAACAACAACGCAGTCAGCAGGTAGAACAGCAACGTGCACAACAAGCACAGCAGCGTGAAGCACAAGTTCAACAACAAAGAGCTCAGCAACAACAGCAGCAACAACAACGTACAGAACAACGAAGAGTTGAAGCACCACAACAGCAACAAAATCGTGGAGGCGAAAGAAGCGGCTCTGAAGGAAGACCATCAAGAGGTGGTAGAGGATAATTGAAAAGTCCCGATGAAAATCGGGACTTTTATTTTTTATTCCCCATTATTCCCCGGCTGCGCTTGGTAAATTTCTTAAATCTATTCCTTTATAGGTGCTTTCGGCATTAGGGTGTAAATTTTCCGGATCTAAAAGAAATGTTTCGATTCCCAATTCTAGCCCGAATTTAATTTCTGAATCAGCATCATCGCCAATTATCAAAATTTCTTCCTTACTCAACTTATATTTTTCAATTAAATATAAAAATGCTTCCTTTTTGTTTGATGATCCTGCATCTACTACAAAAACTTCTTCAAAATCTTCGGCTATGCCCAACATGGCTACTTTTGAGTTTTGTTGTTTTGGAAAGCCGGCTGTAACAATAAATTTTCTGCCTTTTAAGTTTTTAATATAATGATAATCTTCGCTTGGAATTAATGGCGCAGTAACAGACCTATTGCTTAAATAGGCTATGGCCTGTTCTGTAGCTTCTGGTTTAAATCTATATTTTTTGGCCACCTTTTGAAAAGGTGTTCTTAACATTTCTTTTTTGGCGAGTTCTTTCTCCTCTTCCGGAATTCCTAAATCCAACTCATCGAGTAGACTGTAAATACCATTCATTAATTGCGCTTCGTTGGGTTTTGTAAAATAAATGGTATTGTCTAAATCAATAAAAAATGTGTGCTTCATTGTGGATTGGTTTTTGTAAGATAAAAAAAAGTAAAACACCATTAGTTTAAATATGTTTATTAACTAAAGATCAAGATCATGAAGAAAGAAACAAAAATTATAGTAGGCGTATTAGCCGGAGCAGCACTAGGAGCAACAATCGCATTGGCATTATCATCAGATTCTACCAGCGATCTTAAAGGTAAATTATCAGATTTTCTTGCTGATTTGCTAGATTCATCAAAAGATAAACTGGCTGGCTTGGCAGATAAAGCCTCTAGCGTAGCGGATAAGGTTAAAGATAAAATAGCAGATATTAATGCTTAAAGAATAGGAAATGCCGGAAATATCCGGCATTTTTATTCTAATAACTTCTAACCATCACAAATGAAAATTGCTTTTCACGGTGCAGCCCGTACAGTTACAGGCAGCAAGCACCTCATCACATTAAAAAACAACACCCAAATATTATTAGATTGTGGCCTTTTTCAAGGCATGGGGCATGTTACCGACAAGTTAAACGGTTATTTTGGCTTCAGCCCAGAAAAAGTTACGTATCTCATATTATCACATGCACATATAGATCATTGCGGTTTATTGCCCCGTTTGGTTGCAGAAGGCTTTAAGGGGAAAATTTTCTGTACGTCGGCTACTATGGATTTGGCTCGCATCTTAATGATGGATTCTGCTAAAATTCAGATGCAGGATGCAGAATTTTCTAATCGCCATTTACGCAATGGGGAAGAAAAAGAAGAACCGCTGTACACAGACGAAGATGTTACGCAAACTGTTGGCCAGATGAAAATTGTAGAGTATGAGGAAGATTTCGAAATCGAACCCAATATCAGGTTAAAATTTACTGATGCTGGCCACATTTTAGGAAGTGCTGCAGTTCATTTAACCATTACCGAAGATGATCAGCCCACGCGAATTACCTTTAGTGGTGATGTTGGGCGATATGGAGATTTGTTGCTAAAAAGTCCACAGCAATTTGATCAGGCAGATTATATTTTAATGGAATCTACTTATGGCGATTCCCTTCATAAAGATCTTGATCCGATTGAAGACATGTTGTTGGAAATTATTAGCAACACCTGCAATATTAAAAAAGGTAAGGTTATTATTCCGGCTTTTAGCGTAGGCAGAACTCAAGAATTGTTGTATGCTTTAAACGGATTGGAGCTTAAGGGCAAACTGCCCGATGTACCATATTATGTTGATAGTCCCTTATCATCAAAAGCCACCGAAATTTTAAAAAATCATCCAGAGGTATATAACAACGGAGTTAAAGAAACTCTAAAAATTGATCACGATGTTTTTGCATTTAAGGGTTTGCGCTTTATAGAAAGTGTAGAAGAATCTAAGGCATTAAACGATGACCCTAGACCCTGTGTAATTATTTCTGCTTCGGGAATGGCTGAGGCGGGAAGAGTAAAACATCACATTAGGAACAACATTAGCAATCAAAAAAACACAATTTTAATGGTTGGTTATTGTGAGCCAAATTCACTTGGTGGAAGATTAATGGCCGGGCAAAAAGTTGTAGAAATTTTTAGAGATGAGTACGATGTGAAAGCTGAAGTGCGATCTATAAAATCTATGAGTGCGCATGGCGATTACGAAGATCTACTCAAGTTTTTATCCTGTCAAAATCCAGAAAAAGTTAAACAGTTATTTTTGGTTCATGGAGAGTATGAAGTGCAGCAACATTTTGCAACAACATTAAAAGAACATGGGTTTAAACATGTTGCTATTCCAGAATATCACCAAGAGTATAGCCTCAATTCTGCCCTTTCCGAAGGCGAAGGAGCGCAAACAGTAATGGTCTAATAGCTTATTTTAGGTGTTTAACTTTGAGTTTAGTGTTGCCATTGGTATTTTTGCTTTGGGCTTTCAGCTTTCTCTCTATCTTTGTAGCTATGGACGTTTTTGGGAAAGCGCTTACTGATATTTATAGAACTGGCGAAGCCGATGTGCTTTGGCTGCATAATTCTTACGGCGAACCGGAAGAAATGCCTTTAGAATTTTTCTTTCGTGATGATGAAGATATGCCCGTGCTGGAACTTCAGGCTTTGCACATGTGTGAAGGAAAAGTTTTAGATATTGGTGCAGGCGTTGGTAGCCATGCTTTACTTTTACAGGCTTTTAATATTGATGTTACGGCGATAGATATATCGGAAGCTGCGGTAAACATTATGAAGGATCGCGGCGTAAAAAAAGCCCTTGTACAGGATATATATACTTATAAGGAAAAATTCGATACCATTATTATGTTAATGAATGGAATTGGTTTAACTGGCACATTGCCTGGCTTTAAAGATTTTTTGATTAAAATAAAAGATTTGTTAACTCCAAGCGGACAGGTAATTTTCGATTCATCCGATATATCCTATCTATATGAAGATTTACCAAAGCCTCAGAATCAATATTATGGCGAGGTTTCATACCAATATGAGTATAAAGGTGAAAAAGGAAATTGGTTTAACTGGATTTATATAGATGAGGAAACAATTAAAGCCATAGCAGAAGAAACTGGGTGGAATTGCGAACTTATTTTTGATGATGGCGAAGACCAATATTTAGTTAGATTGACCCAAAAGGCATAATGAAATTTCAAAAAAGAGAGAAGCTTTATTAAGGGCTTCTCTCTTTTTTATTTAATGTAAATCATTGTAATTGATGATTTTAACGTTTGGGTTTTTGGCCAAGATCTCTTCCATCCAAATTCTGTGCGATGCACCAACGCCTACAACAATTCTTTTCGCATTTTTTGCTTTGGCCTGATCTATTATGTTTTTGCACATTCCTTCATTTCTTAAAACCCATTGCGCAACCATTTCTTTTAATGCATCTGTAGGGAAACCAGGGTATCCATAAAAATGGCGGCCTCCATACAAATTCCATGCTTCATCAAGTTCTCCATATTTTTTAGAATTCATGCCCGCGTAGGGATCGGCATTAAATGTTTTTGCTTCTTCTGGCGTAAAATTCCAATATAAATCTATCGCTTTAACGGTTTTCGCTTCATCCGAGGTAGAATCTGCCTTGGCTTTTGCTAGCATAATTTTATATAACGAATCCATTTTTCCCCATGCCTGTCCCCAAGGTTTATCATAGGTCTGGCAGTCCATCTTGTAAATTTGATCTTGTTTTAATTGATAGATTAAAGGGAAATAAATTTTACTGTATTCGGTTCCTGGACGATATAATCCAGCTTTTTTTAGTGAATCGACACTCCCGAACATTTGATTGTATTTTGCAGTTTCTTCTTTGCCAAACTTGCTTTTCATATAATTTTCTAAAAGAAAAATCTGATATTCTGCGTTTCCTCGATCCCAGATTTTAGCATAGTTTACTGCCAAATCCATTCTGGTTTTATGATAATAATCAAAAGATGCTAAAGCGTTTTTATCTCTTTTGATCTGTAATAAAGGATTTTTGACAGCTTCAGAATTTAATTTCTCTAAATAATCATGTCCCTTTTTAAATGCCTTTTTTGCCCAATGATTATCTTCTAATTTAGCATAATCGGTTTCTGGTAAATATTCGCCAAAAACCATATCGGGTTTAAAGTTTTTCAGTTTATCAATAATAGCTTGAAAATTTTGAGTAGAATTAGAATTGTCGTGACTCGAGCCAACAACTACAATTTCGATTTGATTCTGAGCATTTGATTTTATTGCGATACTGAATAAAATTAATAAGGCTAGGCTGATTTTTTGTATAGTTTTCATAATGAATCTTGTTTTCGTTTTTGTTGATTCAAAGATGGTTATACAGACATGGGTGATAAATTTAATTATCCCAATGGCTTAAAATATTATCCCAATAAATGGATTAAGAAATATGGTGTTGGTCATTTCAAATGCAAGCTTTAGATTCTGTTTTAAGGCTTTCGTCCTAAAAACCTAGGCTACTCCATTAATTTTTTATTAAAATCAATAATCAATTTAAAGAGATCATTGTATTCTGTAAGAGGCAAAGTTTCAGGCCGATCAAATACATCGTGATAGGCAGTTGGACCACCTTGCGTATATATAAAAAATGCCGGAACATCTTTTTCGGTAAAGAAATAATGATCGCTGTTGGCTGCTTTACCACGAGAATTGATCTTGGAAATATACTTATGCTCGTTGTTTATTTTATTTAAAATCGCGAAAGCTTTTGGGTAAACACTTGCATTTACAACGGTCATTCCACTTTCTCCAGTGCCAACCAAATCTAAATTAATTAAGAATTTAATTTTGTTTAAGGCAACTAGCGGGTGCTCTGTAAAGTATCTAGAACCCAATAGCCCTGCTTCTTCTCCTGCAAAGCAGATAAAACCGATAGAATAGGGTTGTGGCTTGTTGGCGTAATATTTGGCCAGACTTAATAAGGTTGCTACGCCTGCAGCGTTATCATTTGCGCCAGGGAAATAGGTTTCAGCACCCATTCCACCCAAATGATCGTAATGTGCGGTAATAATTAAAATCGAATCTGGATATTTGGTTCCTTTTACAAATCCGCAAATATTCGAAGCATCGAAATTCGGCACAAATTTGTTTTCGATTTCTGCATTTATACTTTTGGGCGTTTCGGTAAATTTTTTTCTATTAACCTGAACAGTTGTATAATCTGCAACTTCTGTAGCTACAGACCAAGTGAGTTTATCTTTTAAAACAACCTTTAAATTTGAACTGCCCTGAAAATTAAGGCTATCAGTTTTTTCCAGATTCGAACTTATTTTTAATCCTACACTTTCATTATCAACAATAAAATCCTTTCCTGGTATTAGTTTCTTGCCATTTAACTCAACCATCATTTTGCCTGGGAACGTATTGACAGGATAACTAAAGTGCTGTTTGTAATCTGTAGAGAAAGGAATTAAGCCCAGCTTTTTATATTCAGCAGAAATATAATCTGCGGCCTTCTCCATTCCATTTTTAGTGTAGCCTCTTCCCCAAAAATTTTTGGAGGTTAAAACATTTATTATTTTTCTGGTATAGGTAGAATCTTGTGCGAAACCATTAATAGAAAAAAATAAAATGAAAATTAAGACAAATCTCTTCATTCGGAAATAATAAGTCTTAAAGTTAAAATTAATTGGTAATTATAATTTTTCGGTATTCACACCTTTCGCATTATCAAAAAGTCTGACAATTGCATAAGCCAACGGCAAAATGAGTGTAATGATAATTTCTTGATGCTGAAAGTTTAATCCAAAAGCAAGTATCGAAAAAGCCGATAATACCCAGATAATTCCTGTAGCCAGAAAAAAGTTTTTTAGAAAATTTAAGGAAGAGCTCATTTAGTAGATTTTAGGTGATGATTTATAACAAATATAATATTTATAAGCTGAGTTAATAATCTGTATTATCAAAAAGCCATTTAGTTTTTAGGCTAAATGGCTTGGGATGTGATCTTGAGCGTTTATTTTACTAAATATGGTTGTAAAGCTGTTTTAATTTTTTCTTTATTTTGAGCAACTGTCCACTTTTCTTTAATAGATTGATCGCCTAAGCTGAATAGTGTTTCGTAAAGCAGTTTTCCATTTGCCATTGTTTGAACTTTGAAAGTGTTGTTAGAACCAATTACATCAGCCCAAACCGAGCGTACATCTGCCCAATAAGTATGCTGGCTTGCCCACCATTTTTGTGCATAAGCAAAAGTTTTCGGGTCTATTTTGGTAAATTCTTCATAACCTTTTTCCACTGCCAATAATTTATCGCCAGTAGGAGTCCGCACAATTTTTTTGTTGTCTTGTTCGAACATCCAGCCATCTTTTGTAATTGTAATCCGGCTTCCGCGGTTTAAAACATTGTAATCTTTACGCACGGTAGATTCTCTTCTTGGAAGAGGAGAATCGGTTTCGCTTTGCCAAGAATCATGGCCGCCAACATGGCTCCAAGTTCCATAACCCTGATAACGCGGACTATCATCAACCTGATAAACCTTTTGCGTCCATTTGCCTTTTACATCAGCTGCAGTTAAATTTCCTTTTTTCCATGCATTATCTTGTGTATACAGCATAATATTTGTGTCTTCATAAGTCCAATCCTGGCGCCAGTGCTTAATAACAGTAGTATCATTAATAGCCAGCATATGCTGAATGACAATTCTTTTAGGCTCATCTACAATAATTTCTGCCCATTCGCTCCCATGGCTTTCGTAAGGTTTGCTAAATTTATAATCAGGATTTGGAGCGGTAACTTCGCCATAATTGAAGTTTACTTCATAAAACCCTGCGAGCGATTTTATTGCTTTTCTATCTTTTTCAAATTTTTCATCTGCACTTTCTATTTTTGTTTGTGCACTTGCATTAAGGGCAACCAAGCCTGTTAATACTAAGATTAGGTTTAAAAATCTCATTTTGTTTATTTTTATTGAGGTATTATTTAATTTTCCGCAATTGCGGGATTTTTCTTTTTCTTCTTCTTGCCCCACCAAATGATAAATCCGGTAATGGGTAAACTTGCTGCGATAAAACTTGCAAAAAAGGCCATAATTTTTCCGGGTAAACCTAAAACAGCACCAACATGGATATCATAATTCATCGCCACTACAACTTCGCCAGCATTCTTCTCTGATTGATTTCTGCGGTTAAGTAATTTTCCGGTGTATTGATCAAATTGCAGAGCATCAAAATTCCAATAGGTTTCATCTCCACGGTATCCGGTGGCATATATTACCCCGTCGCCCGTTCCCGATGCTGGCGACATACCAATTCTATCGGCGTTTTTAAATTCTTTTTGAGCGGTAAAAAAGGCAATGTCAAATGGATTTGCAAGAATTGTTTTTGTTGAATCTGATTTGCCCGTAACGTTTTTAGGTGGGGTAATACTTCTAGAAGCCACAACATATACCGTTGCCTGAAACCACTGAAAGGCGAACACCATCCCGGTTAAAGCCAGCATTAAACAAATGATCATAACATAAAAGCCCAAAACGTTATGCATATCATAATTAATCCGTTTAAATTTTGCCTTCCACTTTATTTTAAAGCTCTTATCGAAATTAGATTTTTTAAGGTTTTTTGGCCACCACATAATCATTCCGGAAATCAAAAGAAAAACAAAAATGAATGTAGACCATCCCACAATTTGTTGCCCGATTGGATGATTAATCAAGAAGCTCCAATGCAACATTTTAATCACTGCAAAAAACTCATATTTGTGATCTGCAACCAGAGTTACTTTTCCTGTGTACGGATTAACGAGTACCAGATCGTAGTAATCAATGGAGTCGAAATACCAAAATGCTTTTGGATTTCCGGCTTTATAAGTGCCGAATTCCCAAGCTCGATCTGGCACTTTATACGTAGAAATGAACGAGACTTTTTTCTTTCCGCCCAAGGCTTTTTCTGCATTAGCGGTTAAAATACTTAAGGGTAAAGTTTTGTGGTTGGAAGGCACTTCAACATAGATTTCTTTTTTATGAATCAGCTCCGTAATCTCTTTTTGAAAAGCAAAAATGCAGCCTGTTACACCCAGCATAAAAACAACCAGACCAGATGCAATCCCGAGCCATAAATGCAACCAATCGCTAACTCGTCTAAGCTTCGTTTTTTTAGGTTTTTTCTGAATAGGTTTTGTTAATGCCATCAAGCTTGCTTTAATAAAAGAACCAATTGGAAACTAAATCCAATTGGTTAAATGTTTTTAATCTATTAAACTACTTAACTTCAGTAGTGTAAGTTACTAAATGCCAAACTTTTTCGTAGTCTTTGCCATTTAGTTGTCCTGGTGTTTTATCTTCTGTAAAAGCTTCTATAAAGTAATTGCCTTTTTGTTCTGGCTTAAAAGTAAATTTCCCATCTGCATCAGTTTCAGGTTGTTGTGCTTTTCTATCTGGTCCAACTAAGGTTAGTTTTTGTTTGGCAAATGGTGCTTTGTTATAAATTACCTGATGGACAGAGGCATCACCGGTTTTTAAAGCATTTTTATCTGGTCTTACCGTTAATGCAGCAGCAACAGGATAATTTGAATTTACTTTTCCATTTCCTACTGAAACATCGGCAAATGCATAATATTCGATTTTAGCATGTTCAAAAACTGCCGCAACTTCGTGTACGATTGATAGTTTATAAGTTCCATCTTGATCTGGTGTAAACGTGGTTTTAAAGAAATGTACATCAGGCGAAGCTTTTAAAATTTGCGTTTTACCATCTGGAGCAGTTAAAACCAAACTGAACTCCTTCAAGTTACTAAACCATTTTGTTGCAGAATCTGGCTCATTACTTTCGTATTCTCCAAAAAATACTTTTACTTCTTGTGCTTGCCCTTTTTTTCCTTTGGATGATGTTTCAATCCATAAGGCATGAGCAAAAGCACTCGATACACTAAAAGCTAGAAAGAAAAATAATAGGGATAATTTAGTTTTCATGGGTTTTTATTTAGGGTTAAAACGGGCAAAAGTTATCTGACTACCTTCTGCCCATTTGTAAATTAAAATTTATAGGCTACGCTTACTCTGTAGTTTCTTGGTGCTTCGGCTTGCCAAGAATATACTGCTTGCGTATAATCCGGAGCATTAAAATAACCTGTATAATATGCACCGCTGTATAGATATTTATCTAAAACATTAAACACATTTGCGGTTATTTTAACTTTCTTGTTCCCCCAGAATAAACCTCCATCTAGTTTAAAATAATTTGGCAAGTTTTCGTTCGCATTTACGCTGCTGTAATTTTGAACAGCTCTTCCTGCCAAATAGGTAAAACCACCAGAAATTCCAGCGCCTTTTAGCGTACCATCCTGAATTGAATAAGTAAGCCAAGCGTTAGCAGTATGTTTTGCAAAGCCTGGAACAACCTGGCCAACATATAAAACATCAGAAGAAACACCATCAGCCACTTTAGTTACCTTTCCATCGGTATAAGCGTAGTTGGCAATTAAGTTTAGGCCTTTAGCCAATTCGCCACGCAAATCAAATTCCACGCCTTGTGCTCTTTTTTCTCCAACAACGATACTGTAAACTTCTCCTGCCTTATTGCTAGGATCAGATGTAAGCTCATTCTGTTTCATTATTCTGTAAACAGAAAGGGTGGTATTCCATTTACCATCAAACCAATCTTTTTTAAATCCAATTTCCTTATTGTTACCTGTAATTGGTTTTGGGGTTTCACCAGAACGCAATAAGCCAGATTGTGGAGTAAAGGCTTCATCGTAAACGGCGTAAAGTGAAGTGTTTTTATCAATTGAAACACTTAGGCCAACTCTAGGCGTAACGTGTTTTGCCTTATCAGGCGAGCCACCCCAAGATGATTGACTTACATATGTATACCTACCTGCTAAGGTTAAACGTACAATGTTATTGAAAAACCCTAATTCATCTTGAACATAGGCACTTAAATACTTTTGATCCATTAATCCGCCAGCAGCAATTGCTCTTTGTTCTAGTGAAGTTGTACGATCAAAATTCGGGTAACCATTTGAAGGGAAACCATAATTAGGGCTATTTACATTAAATGGAGCGCTTGCTAAATCCAAATCGTGAGACTGTCCCCAATCAGCAATGTAATTTTTCTTTCCTCCATCAAAACCAGCCAAAATGCGGTGCGCAATGCCTCCTGTTTTTACTGTTCCGTTAATAAATAATTGCGCCAGTTTCATTGTACTTTCTGCGTCCCAGATACCAACATTACGGATAATTGTACCGTTAGAATAAACAGCTGAAGGCCAAGAACTGGAACCGGTTTGCAGATACTTATAGTAAGCCGCTTGACCAGTTAATTTCCAGTTTTCGCCAAGTTGTTGTGTTACATTTAATGTTAAACTGTGGTCGTTTATTCTAGTAGGGTCTACGCCAGGTTGTGTAAAAGTAAATTCTCTGGGCAGTGAAGCATAACCATTAGTGCTAAAAATATAGTATGAACCAACTTCGGTCATTTTTGCATTCTGCAACACATATTCTGCTGAAATTTTTGTACTTGGCGTCAATTGATAGCTTAATACGGGAGCAAAGCTATAACGATCATTGTGCTCAAACGCTCTAAAAGATGCTTTGGTTTGTGCTGCTGCATTTAAGCGAAGCAAAAATTTGCCATCGGCAGTAAGTTTGTGATCTAAATCGATAGCTGTACGATATAAATCATAACTGCCCGCTGTGAAGGAAACCTCACCTTGGTTTAAACCGGTAGGTTTTTTAGTCACCACATTATACATTCCGCTTGGGTCGCCATTACCGAGCATAAAACCTGCAGGGCCTTTTACAAACTCAACATGATCTACAAAACTCATGTCTTCTGTTAATGGACCCCAATATGATGAAACCACATTAAAACCATTACGCATGGCTTGTATCTGCGATCCACGCATTTGAATATTGGTGTACATATCGCCCCAATGTTCTAATCTAACAGCACCACTAACATTTCTGATTAAACCATCACTCATGCTAATAATTTGCTGATCTTTTAGAATCTGACTACTTACGATTTGAATATTTTGAGGTGCTTCTAAAAGAGGTTCGTTAAGCCTTAAAGTAGCTGATGGTAAACTAATTTTATACTTTTCGTTTTTCCCTGCAATGGTTACTTCTTCTAAAGCCTGATCGTTTTCTACCAATATAAAATTAACAACTTTTGTTTCTCCTGCGGCAACCGTAACGGTTTTCTCGCTAGCATTTATGCCAACTGCTGATGCTTTAATGATATAAGTTCCTGGTTTTACACGGTGAATGGTGAAATTCCCATTATCATCGGTTGTGTTTCCCAAGCCCTTATCTTTAAGTCCAATAGAAATAAATGCAGCAGGTTTGCCATTTGACGTTGTAACCGTTCCCTTAATTGTGGCAAATTGCTGTGCAAAAGAATGGAAGCTAAAAACTGATAATAAAATTGATAGGCTAATAAATATTTTATTCATTGTAAATTTATTTGGATTAATTCTAAACAGCGCAAAATAACGGCGTTAAACTTTATAATCCAAATTATTTTTAATTATTCTAAATAAGAAAGTGTTAAATCTACAATAAGTGCCTCTCTGCGAAGAGATGAGGAAAAATAAAAGCCAATCTCCGTTATCGAAAATTGGCTTACAGTAGAATTTTAAGATTTTACTTAATTAACAACGATTGAAGAGATAATGCTCTTTCTGTATCATTTGCTGGGTTTACTAAGCCTCCACAAATTACATCGTAATGGTAGCCGGCAACAAAAGTTGCACTGCTTAAAGTGGTTTTAACCAATCCGGTCGAAGTGTCTTTTGCATCGAATGAATATGTTCCGGGATCAATGGAGATAAAACCGCTTGCTACTTTAAAAGCCTTATTGGTTATTAAAGCGCTTGTTGCACCTGTTTTTGCAAGATCTAATGCCGGAGCATCGGGAGATAGATTTACAAACCTGATGTAAGCTTTATCTGCTGAAGCAACACTCAAGTCATCGTTCACATATAAACCATCTAAGGCACCTGGTTTATTAATCAGGAAGAACGATTGATAAACACTTTGACTCATCGTAATGCTCTTTGTTAATAAACTTTCTACTGAACTGCCGGTTGTAAATTTTAAACTATATGCCCCTGAGGTTTTTTGCACATAAGAAAGTGATCCGGCAAAAGGAAGTTCTGCTGAGTTTATCTGGCTGCCACTTAGATATACATTATAGGTAGCAGCACTCGGCGATGCGTTTACAACACGTAGGGCAGAAAGTGTTGGATCTACCGTATCCGTTTTTTTGCAGGCACCAAATGAAAGTGCAATAAAAGCTGCAACTATAAAATGTAGTTTGAAAGGTAAAAATTTGGAGTTAAAATTGTTCATAATAGTTTGATGATTATTCTTTTGTGAATGAATTGAACTTTAGTTTTTTTTAAGGCAAATATTGTATTTAAAGCGTAAAACAGAGTGTTAAATGATGTTAAAGGCATGTTAAATATTGTTTTGGAATTTTAACAATGTTAAAATATCGATTGGTAGAGATTGTAATAACGACCTCATAGTTAAGCCGAAGCAAACAAAAAATTAATTCAACTGTTCGATAAAAGTTTACAAATTCAATCAAAAATCTTAATGATTAGATAATAAGTAGACCTCTATATTTGAAAACCTTTAAACCTAGAAAAATGATTAAAAACAGTTTGAATTTCGCTTTAATGTCAATAGGTATTATAGCCCTCTCATCTTGTGGTTCATCTAAAAAAGATCAACCGGCAGATACTACGATTACTAAAACAGAAACTACGGTAACCGTACCCGCAAAAACAGAAAATGCACCAGAAAGTGTTGATTATTTGGTTAGTCCTGATACTGCAATTCTTGGAAAAAATAAAGAGGCATTAGTTAAGGTAACAGAAGCAAAATCCGTTGTTTTGCAAGATGCAGATGGAAAAGCTACCGGTGCAGAACTTACTGTTAAGTTATTGGTAACAAACAAAAGCACCCTAGATGCCAAAAAATATTTTTCAGTTTCTGCTTCCGATGCAAGATTAGAATTGGATAATAAAACTTCTATACCAGGTAGAAAAGATACAGGAAGTACCGAGCCAGAAGCCGAAGCCTCTACCGAGGCGGTTTGGATCTTTCAGCTTCCAGCGGGAACCAATCCAAGTAAACTCAACTTCTTTTTAGATGGAACTCGGGTTTCTGTCGGACTAGCAAAAAAATAATTTTTTAAAGCCTTCTCCATTTTTGAGAAGGCTTTTTGCATTTTACAAATAGTATAAAAATGTAAAAAAGTTAAAAAATATTGTGTAACTCGATTATTATTTAAACCTTTGCACCTCAATAGAGTTAAAGCCGTTTTAATACGCAAGAAATGATTAAACAATTTTTATATAAACTTTCTGATTTCACAGCACAATTAGTGACTGGGAAAAGTTTGTTTATTAATCGTTTTCAGCCTGTATTTTACTATCCCACAAGTCGGCAGCATTTTACTCCGCGTATTTAGTACATCTTACTAATACTATGAGGAATTGATCCTCTCTAAAAACCCAATTAACAAGAATACCTTAATTTTTCGTTAGAAAACGAATGGATATTAATGAATTTATAGTACAAGTCGCAATTGCTGAGCATCATGTCTTTGCAGAGCAGATTGTTACTGAGATGGCAGAATCGGCTAAAGCTCGTGGAACTGGCATTGCCAAGCGCTCTCCTGAATATGTTGCAAACAAAATGAGGGAGGGAAAAGCTGTTATTGCTTTTCATAAAGACGGCACTTGGGCAGGTTTCTGTTATATCGAAACTTGGAGCCATGGCCAGTTTGTAGCCAATTCTGGCTTAATTGTAGCGCCTGAATTTAGAAAAGCAGGCCTGGCACATGCCATAAAGGAGAAGGTTTTCGAGCTTTCCAGAACACTTTATCCGAAAGCTAAAATTTTCGGGCTAACTACTGGTTTGGCTGTTATGAAAATAAATTCTGATTTGGGCTACGAACCCGTTACTTATTCTGAATTAACACAGGATGAGGAATTTTGGAAAGGCTGCCAAAGCTGTGTAAACTTCGAGATTTTGAAAATGAAGGAGCGTAAAAATTGCATGTGCACTGCTATGCTTTACGATCCGGCTACTCAAAAACACGATGCAGCCAAAAAATTTGCCGAAGAATTACAAAAAAGACCGAAGTTATATGAGCGTTTCATGCGCATTAAACAAAGTTTAGTTGTTAAACCAAAGCCGAAATCTGGCTTAAAAGTATTGATGTTTTTATTCACCCTGTTATTTAATAAGTAATGAAAAAAGTTGTTTTAGCTTTTAGCGGAGGTCTTGACACCTCATTCTGTTGTATTTACCTTGCTCAAGATCGTGGGTTAGAAGTTCACTCTGTAATTGTAAATACTGGTGGCTTTTCTGATGAGGAGCTTCAGGAAATAGAAAAACGTGCTTATGCTTTGGGTGTTAAATCTCACGCTGTTGTAGATGAAACGGAAAGCTATTATGAAGGATGTATTAAATATCTGGTTTTTGGCAATGTATTAAAAAATGCTACATATCCACTTTCTGTTAGTGCAGAACGTGTTAGTCAAGCTACGGCAATCGCCAATTATGTTAAAAAAATCGGTGCGGATTACGTTGCACATGGAAGTACCGGTGCAGGTAATGATCAAGTACGTTTCGATATGATTTTCAATATCCTTATTCCGGGTGTTGAAATTATTACTCCCATTAGAGATTTAAAACTATCTCGCGAAGCTGAAATAGAATATTTAGCTGAGCATGGTGTTGAATATAGCGCAGAAAAGGCTAGATATTCAATTAATAAAGGTTTGTGGGGAACTTCTGTAGGCGGAAAGGAAACTTTAACGTCCCACGAAACTTTACCAGAAAGCGCTTGGCCAACTCAGGTTTCAGAAACAGAATCGCGTAAATTAGAATTAACTTTTGAAAAAGGTGAATTGGTGGCTATAGATGGCGAGCAATTAGATCCAGTTAAAGCGATTCAAAAACTGCAAGCTATTGCCCAGCCTTTCGGAATTGGCAGAGATATTCACGTTGGCGATACAATTATTGGAATAAAAGGCCGCGTTGGTTTCGAAGCTGCAGGACCAATTATTATCATTAAAGCACACCATACTTTAGAAAAACATACGCTCACCAAATGGCAGTTGAGCTGGAAAGAGCAGTTATCTTCTTTCTATGGCAATTGGTTGCACGAAGGTCAGTTCCACGACCCAATTATGCGGAATATCGAGGCTTTTTTATCTGATACACAAAAAGTGGTAAGCGGTAAAGTATTTGTAGAATTATTGCCTTATCGTTTCCAGATCATTGGTATAGAATCTAACCATGATTTAATGAGCAATAAATTTGGCAGCTACGGCGAAATGAACAATGCTTGGAGCGGAGAAGACGTAAAAGGATTCTCGAAAATTTTTGGCAACCAGGTAATGATTTGGCATAAAGTGAATAGCGAGGAAGCCTAAACCTGAAAGGATGAAGCGGAAAGCTGTGTTCCTATTCGTCATTGTGAGGAGGGAGAGCAAAGCAATCTCTTTTCTTTAATGTTTTCATCCTGAGCTTGTTAAAAGGCAAAAAAATTAAAAATGAGCATAATCCTTTCAAAAGAGAATTGTCTAAGTCAATACAAATGGGGTGATAACTGCGATGGATGGAATTTTGTAAGCAAACCAGAAGCCGTTATTAAGCAAGAGCTGATGCCAGCTCAAACTGCAGAGAAATTGCATTTTCATGAATTTGCAGAACAGTTTTTCTATATTTTGAAAGGACAAGCAACTTTTCTAATTGAAGGACAAACTTATTTAGTTGATACTAATAATGGTTTGCAAATTGAGGCAGGCAACAAACATAAAATCATGAACGAAGGTGTTGATGATTTAGAATTTTTACTTTTTTCATATCCATCTACCGAAAATGACAGAACAGATTGTGAATAAGAAAATTAAAGCAGGAATTATCGGCGGTGCCGGATATACAGGCGGCGAAATGCTCCGTATTTTGGTCAATCACCCAAACGTTGAAATCGCTTTCGTAAATAGTACCAGTAATGCTGGCAATTTAATTTCTGATGTGCACACGGATTTAATTGGAGATACAGATTTAAAATTTGTTAGTGATATTCCACAAGACATTGATGTACTTTTTCTTTGCGTTGGTCATGGTGATGCTAAAAAATTTTTAGATTCAAATCCGATTAGGGAACAAATTAAAATCATTGATTTATCTCAGGATTTTAGACTCAAAGCTAACTCCCTCCCTACTGGGGATGACTGGGATAGGTCTTTCATTTACGGACTTCCAGAATTAAATCGTGAAGCAATAAAAACGGCAAAAAATATTGCAAATCCGGGCTGTTTTGCAACCTGTATTCAATTAGGCTTATTGCCATTGGCTAATGCTGGCTTAATTAAATCTGAAGTTCACATCAACGCTACTACAGGCTCAACAGGTGCTGGGCAAGGTTTTTCTACAACTTCTCACTTTAGTTGGAGAAATAACAATCTGTCTATTTATAAAGCATTTGAACACCAACACTTAAATGAGATTGGAGAAAGTTTATTGCAATTGCAACCCACACTTTCAGATGCTTTGAGCTTTATTCCACAACGTGGAGATTTTACTCGAGGAATTTTAGCCGCAATGTATTTGGAAAGCGATTTAACTTTAGAGGAAGCACAAAAACTTTACGAAGATTACTACTTTGAACATCCTTTTACACACGTTAGCCGGAAAAATATCGATTTAAAACAGGTTGTGAATACCAATAAAGCGCTGGTTCATGTAGAAAAGCATGGTAACAAACTTTTTGTCATCAGCATTATTGATAACCTATTAAAAGGCGCCAGCGGACAAGCGGTTCAGAATATGAACTTAATGTTTGGCTTGGACGAAACCGCAGGACTGAAATTAAAGGCAGTCAATTTTTAAACACCCTATCATGCTGAGCTTGTCGAAGCACTTTTAAAATGAGATTCTTCGTTCCTCAGAATGACAAAAACGCTAAAAAAAATGGAATTATTTGATGTATATCCTTTAAATGATATCACGATAGTATCTGCGAAAGGCAGCAATGTTTGGGATGCCAACGAACAAAAATATTTAGACTTATATGGTGGCCATGCTGTGATCTCAATCGGTCATACCAATCCACATTATGTAAATCGATTAACCGATCAGCTAAACAAAGTTGGTTTTTACTCAAACTCGGTAAAAATTCCTTTGCAGGCTCAGCTTGCTGAGAAATTGGGTCAGGTTTCTGGTAAAAAAGATTTCCAGTTGTTTTTGGTGAACTCTGGTGCAGAAGCAAACGAAAATGCTTTAAAATTGGCATCTTTTTACAATGGCAGAAAGAAAGTAATCGCTTTTTCGGGCGCATTTCATGGAAGAACCTCTTTAGCTGTTGCGGTTACTGATAATCCTAAAATTGTTGCGCCTGTTAATCAAACCGAAAATATAATCTTCTTGCCTTTTAACAATGAAGTAGCTTTAGAAGAAACTTTCAAAGCGCAGGGAAACGAAATCTCTGCGGTAATTATCGAAGGCATTCAAGGTGTTGGTGGTATTAAAGAAGCTTCAAAAAGTTTCTTACAAAAAATACGTTCACTATGTGATGAATATAATACCGTTTACATTGCGGATTCCGTTCAGTGCGGTTACGGCAGAACAGGGTTGTTTTATTCGCACGATTATTCGGGCGTTGAAGCCGATGTTTATACCATGGCAAAAGGGATGGGCAATGGGTTTCCGGTGGCGGGAATCTCGATCGCACCAAAATTTAAACCTTGGCATGGCGAATTAGGTACTACTTTTGGCGGTAATCACTTGGCTTGTGCTGCGGCTTTAGCCGTTTTAGAAGTTATGGAAAAAGATAACTTGATGAAAAACGCTGAAGAAGTAGGCAATTACTTAATAGCGGAATTAAAGAAATTTGAGCAGGTAAAAGAAGTTCGCGGTCGCGGGTTGATGATTGGTATAGAACTGCCCGAAGAACTGGCACACGTTAAAAAAGAATTATTATTTAAACATTTTATCTTTACCGGAGAAGCAAAGCCAAATGTAATCCGTTTATTGCCCGCGTTAAACTTAACTAAGGCACATGCTGATGAATTTTTGGCTGCGTTTGGTAAGTTGGTGAAATAGCATAATACACTAGTCATTGCAGGGCACGGAGCAATCTTAATGCGGTAACCACCCATAGTTGTTAGATTGCTTTATGCCTAGCAATGACGGAAAACATTGAAAAATTGAGGCAATGCTGATTTGTCTCTTGAAAAAAATTAGAAAATAGAACAGGAAAAGCTTTATACTTTCCACTTTTAACTTTCCGCTTAAAATGAAACTTTTCACTTCCGTACACGATGTGCCTAGCATCAAACAATTTGTAAAAGATGCGCTCGAATTAAAGGCGAATCCTTATGCGCACCAAAGTTTGGGCAAAAACAAAACTTTAGGTTTGGTTTTTATGAATCCTAGTTTACGTACCCGTTTAAGCACTCAAAAGGCCGCTTTAAATCTAGGTATGAATGTGATGGTAATGAATTTGGATAAAGAGGGCTGGGCTTTAGAAACTCAGGATGGTGTTGTGATGAATGGCTCAACAGTGGAGCACATTCGCGAGGCAGCTGCCGTTATGGGGCAATATTGCGATATTTTAGGATTACGTTCCTTCCCGAAATTAAACAACCGTGAGGAAGATTATAGCGAAGATTTCTTCAATAAATTTGTGAAATATTGTGCAGTTCCCGTAGTCAGTTTAGAAAGTGCAACACGCCATCCGTTGCAAAGCTTTGCCGATATTATTACCATCCACGAAACCTGGACGAAAAAACCCGATGGCAAAAAACCAAAGGTAGTTCTGGCTTGGGCACCTCATGTTAAGGCATTGCCTCAAGCGGTTCCAAATTCTTTTGCCGAATGGATGTGTAAAGCACAAGCGGAAGGCATGATTGATTTTACGATTGCGCAACCAGAAGGTTACGAACTTTCAGAAGATTTTACGCCCGGTGCTGATATTCAATATAATATTGAGGAGGCTTTGGCTGGCGCTGATTATGTGTATGTGAAAAACTGGAGCAGTTATAAAGAATATGGTAAGGTTTTAACTTATCCTGATGGATGGATGATGAATAACGAAAAATTAAAGTTTACGAATGATGCGAAAGTAATGCACTGTTTGCCTGTGCGTCGCGATTTGGAACTTTCTTCTGAAATTTTGGATGGGCCAAACTCCTTGGTTATTCACGAAGCAGGCAACAGGCTTTGGGCAGCGCAGGCCGTAATTAAGGCAATGTTGGAGGAAATGAAATAAATAAAATCGTCATTGCGAGGCACGAAGCAATCTTTCAATAAAGCTTAGTTCGTGTCCAAATAAAATATTTGTGTAAGAATTAATAGTTAGTTTTATACATGACTAAACCAATTAAAAATATAAATACTGATTTTGAGCAAGTAATTTTGCTCATTACTGATGCCCGAAATAGGGTTTACAGTAAGGCAAATGCCGAATTGGTAATGTTGTATTTTAATATTGGAAAAATTGTTTCTGAAAAAGTTTTAGCAGGAAATTGGGGTGATGGAACTGTTAACGATCTGGCAGACTACATTACCGAAAATCAACCGCTTTTAAAAGGTTTCAATCGCCGTGGACTTTATAGAATGAAGCAGTTTTATGAAGTTTATAGTGACGTAAAATTACTTCAATTATTTAATGCCGAGCATAAGAATCTAATTGTGTCACCAGTGATGACACAATTGCAAGATACTGAAGAGCAGGTTATTAAATTTGTGTCAACAGTGTTGACACAAATACCATGGTCTTCTCATTTGCATATTTTATCTAAAACAAAAACCATTGAAGAAAAATTTTTTTATCTTCATAATTCGATTAAAGAAAGGCTTTCGGTAAGAGAACTCGAACGCCAATTAAACTCCGCTACCTTTGAGCGTACCATGCTCGGAAATAAGTTTAGTACAGCAATAACTTCAAAATTACCTGCAGGAATTTTTAAAGACCCTTATGTTTTTGAATTCTTGGCATTGCCAGAACTTCATTCTGAAAATGATTTGCAACAAGCATTGATTAAAAACCTTCAAAATTTTATTTTGGAAATGGGAAAAGGTTTTACTTATATGGGTAGCGAATACCGTTTGCAAGTTGGAAATAAAGATTATTATACAGATTTGCTATTTTACCACCGCGATTTGCAATGCATGGTTTTATTTGAGTTAAAGATTGAAGAATTTCAGCCTGAGTTTTTAGGTAAACTAAATTTTTATCTTGAAGCTTTAGATAGAGATGTAAAAAGACCGCATGAAAATCCAAGTATCGGTGTATTATTATGCAAGGGTAAAGATGAAGAAGTGGTAGAATATGCGCTATCTAGAAATGTTTCTCCTGCGTTAATTGCGGATTATGAAACCAAGCTGATTGATAAAAAATTGCTTGCGGAAAAATTGAATCAGCTTTCAGAAATTTTTTATAAAAATGAACAATAAACAACTCACAATCATAAAAATCGGCGGAAACGTAATTGATAACTCAGCCAACCTACATCAATTTTTGTTAGATTTTACAGCCCTACCGGGCGATAAAATCTTGGTTCATGGCGGTGGTAAAATTGCTACTGAACTTGGCGAGAGCCTAGGCGTTGAAGCCAAAATGGTTGAGGGCAGGCGAATTACCGACATAGAAACCTTACGCATTGTAACCATGGTTTATGCTGGATTAATCAATAAAAATATGGTTGCCCAGTTACAGGCTAAAGGCAGCAATGCAATTGGTTTAACAGGTGCCGATGGAAATATAATCAAAGCTAAAAAACGCCCTGTAAAGGAAATTGATTACGGTTTCGTGGGCGATCTTGATGAGCATTCAGTTTCTGCTGAAACTTTAGATAGTTTGTTAAAAGCAGGTTTGGTCCCGGTTTTATGCGCAATTACCCATGATGGAGATACACAACTATTAAATACCAATGCAGATACCATTGCGTCGTCTGTTGCGGTCGCCATGTCGCAATTATATGAAACGCGTTTGGTATATTGCTTTGAGAAAAAAGGTGTATTGAAAGATGTAAATGATGATGGTTCTGTTGTTAGAGAAATTAAAGCGGGTGAATTTGAAGCTTTGAAAGCCGATGGAACCGTTCAGGGTGGAATGATTCCGAAATTGCACAATGCTTTTGAAGCAATAAAAAAAGGTGTATCTGCAGTTTATATTGGCAAAGCCAATGAGCTTAACGAACTTGCAGGCGGAACTTTCGGAACGAAAATGAACCCCTAAATCCCCTAGAGGGGGCTTGGCATAGAGCATAGGCTTATTACAAAATACAAAGTGCAAAGAAAAAGTATAGCTTGGTGTTCTTAGTGCCTTTATGGTAAAATAGTTTAGCGCTGGATGATTTTGCTTCGTTCTTAGCAATGACGAGAGTTATTTAAACCTGATAGAAACGGAAATACTTTTTATTGAGCAGAGCGAGAAAGATTGCCACGTCGTTCCTTCTCGCAATGACGAAGTGGGAGCGCACGACGAGCTTAAAAAGATTGAAGTGAATAGCAGGACTGACATTAATAGCATTGCTAAAACTGCTTTTCAAATAAATATTAATTGATTAAAATCGGTGAAATCACCAAAATCTTTATAATCAAATGAATAAAAAAATAGCCATAATTGGTAGCGGAAATATCGGTTTATCTTTAGCCAAAGGATTGGTGAAAGCCGATTTTGCTCAGGCAGGCGACATCACGCTTACCCGAAGAAATATAGACCATTTAAGGTCTTTCGCCGAGGCAGGATTTGTGGTGAGCAACAATAATAATCAGGCAGTATCGAATGCAGATGTGATAATTCTTGCTGTTTTGCCACAGCAGTTAAATGCGGTTTTGGATGAAATCAGCTCATCGATTGACTCTAAAAAACATTTGGTTATTTCGGTTATTTCTGGTGTAAGCTGTGCCGCTGTAAAAGATAAATTAGGCAATGACGTAGAAGTAATCCGGGTGATGCCAAATACGGCAATCGCGATTGGCCAATCGATGACTTGCATAGCCAGCGATAATGCCTCGGATGAAAATATTATCAGCGTAACCAAAATGTTTGAAACCGTTGGTTCGGTAGTGAAAATTAACGAAGATTTAATGACCTCGGCTACGGCACTTTGTGCGTGTGGAATAGCCTTCTTTTTAAGGGCGATTAGAGCCGCGTCACAAGGCGGAGTAGAAATAGGTTTCCATGCGGATGAAGCATTGAAAATGGCCGTTCAAACGGCAAAAGGAGCCGCCGATTTACTTTTATTACATGGCACACACCCAGAATCAGAAATAGATAAGGTAACTTCGCCGAAAGGTTGTACCATTGCTGGTTTAAACGAAATGGAACACAATGGCTTTAGTTCATCATTAATTAAAGGAATTAAACTTTCGGCCTTAAAAGCCGGGAATTTGTACACAAAAGAAGGTTAAATTAATTTACGAATTACGATTTCAGATTTACGATAACATGGTGGCAAAACCAAATCGTAAATCGTAATTCTAAAATTGTAAATATGATTGAAAATATACAAAAAGAGAGTTTAGATTTATTGCGCCAGTTGATTCGCATTCAGTCTTTTAGTAAAGAAGAAGATAGAACAGCGAATTTAATTGCTCAGTTTTTAGAAGAACGCAGCATTAAAACGCAACGCAAAATGAACAATGTTTGGGCTTATAACAAGCACTTCGATGCGAGTAAACCTACAGTTTTATTGAATTCGCACCACGATACCGTTAAACCAAATTCGGGCTATACCCGCGATCCATACGATGCGGCAATTGAGGGCGATAAATTGTTTGGCTTGGGCAGTAACGATGCAGGTGGCTGTTTGGTTTCGTTAATCGGAACGTTTTTATATTATTACGAACAGGAAAATTTAAAATATAACATTTGTTTGGCAGCAACTGCCGAAGAAGAAATTTCGGGTAATAATGGATTAGAATTGGTGTTGCCAGATTTAGGTGAATTAGAGTTTGGGATTGTAGGAGAACCAACTGAAATGCATTTAGCCATTGCAGAACGTGGTTTATTGGTTTTAGATTGTGTTTCTCATGGTAAAGCTGGCCATGCCGCTAGGGAAGAAGGCGAAAACGCAATTTATAAAGCTTTAAAAGATATCGAATGGTTTAGAACGTATCAGTTTCCAAAAGTATCAGAAGTTTTTGGTCCGTTGAAAATGACAGTTACCATTATTAATGCGGGCTCTCAACATAATGTGGTTCCGGCGAATTGTACTTTTACAGTAGATGTTCGGGTAACGGATGCCTATACAAACGAAGAGGTTTTAGAAATTATTCGAGCAAATGTCGATTGTGATGTTGCTCCCAGATCTATTCGTTTAAAACCATCATCAATTGATAAAAATCATCCTGTGGTTTTGGCTGGAGTTGCACTAGGAAAAACAACTTATGGCTCTCCAACCACATCAGATCAGGCTTTGTTAGATATTCCGTCGGTAAAATGCGGTCCGGGTTTTTCTGGCCGTTCGCACATGGCCGATGAATTTTTATACGTTCGGGAAGTGGCAGAAGGCGTAGAGGGTTATGTGAATATGTTAAAGCCAGTTATAAACGGAAAATAGATTAAAAGTAAACCACAAAAGAAACAAAAAATAATAAAATTTGGGATATAAACTTGCGTTCTTTGTTCCTTTTGTGGTCAACCAAGCGAGATGACTATAGCCTAGTTTTCTTCAGCTTCGCTAAAAGCTCTTGTTTCTAAGTGTTTTTCCATATCCAAACGGTTAACCCCTTTGCTCCACCATTCTGGTGCTGGTTTTCCTTTTAACATATAATCGAAATATTCCATCATCCGTACTGCGTAATCCTTACGATTGGGCAGTTTTGCAATTCCATGATTTTCACCTCGATAAGTTATCATCACCACGGGTTTATTCAATCTCCTTAAACCATTATAATATTCAATTCCTTGAGTAAAATCTACTGCACCATCTTTATCATTGTGCAACAGTAATAAAGGTGTTTGTACTTTTTTGATGTGGTATACTGGAGAGTTTCGGGCAAATGCATCCCAATTATCCCAGTAACCTGGCGTTAGTCTGCCTTGACTGGCTTCGAAAATCGCTTGGTTCGTTCCACCGCTATTCCAATAGATTAAACTGTACATACTAATCATGTTGGTTAATGGTGCACCAGCTGCGGCCGCTTTAAAAATATTGGTTTGTGTAATTAAAAATGAAGTTTGATAACCTCCCCAAGAGTGACCGTGAATGGCTACATTCTTTTCATCAACTATTCCGGTTGCAATTGCGGCTTTAACAGCAGGCACAACACAAGCAACTGCAGACATGCCCGGATCGTTCAATTTGTATTTAATATCTGGCATTAATACAGCATAGCCGTTGCTTAAATACATGGCTTTATTAAATCCACCCCCAGGAAATGTGGGCATGGTATATGTATTCAAATCATCGGTTAATCTTTCGTAAATGTAAGTAATGGTTGGATAAGCTTTTCCGGGAACATAATTAGCCGGTAAATAAATAGCAGCCTGTAAGCTGTCGCCGTTTGCACTAACGTAATCAATTAATTTTACACCTGAAGTCCATGCATATTTGCTTTGGTCAGGTGTATTGGCTGTTACTTTTTTGGGCGCATTCAAATCACTCACCGTACTTACATAATAATCTGGAGCCTGTGCAAAATTGCTCTTTGTGTAGGTAAAAACTTTTCCCTGTTCAGCTTTTGCAAAATTGGAATACGCATTATCATCCATAAACAAAATATTTATTTTTGATTTTCCAGCCGGTAGTAATCCAATACCGCTTTTTTTATCTTTAGTATTGAAAACACCAAAGTATTGATCTTTACTCAAATCGGCTCCTTTTTCGTTAACATCGGTACGGAACCTTATAGTAACTTCTACTTTTTTGCTTTTCCAGTTATCAGATAATGCGGTAACACTGCTTCCATCAGAAGAAATTTTCCAAAGATCGTAATTGTCTTTGATCATGGCATATTTAGAATCAGCAGACCAGCCTAAATTCTGAGTTGCAGGTTTTAACACATTATGGTCGTCCAGTTCATCAACAAAAGAAGCTTTTATTTTTCCTGTTAAATTGGCTGTTTTTCCGGTTTCTAAATTAATACTGTAAAATACTCCATCTACATAATAGCTCGCCAAAGTTCCATTTGGTGCAATCACCAATCTGCCACCGTTTGTGGCATACATTTTTTCGAAAAGCAATTTCTTGGCAAATGTTTTCAAGTTAATTAAATAAACATCAACATAACTTTGTCCATCTAAATTGCCCATTAATTCATACTTGGAGTTATCGTAACCGATAGCATATAAACTTTTAGGGTTAACACTTACCGATCTCATGTTACTGTCTGCAAGCTGAAAAAACTTTTTATCGGCAATGCGATAAGCGCTTAAATAGCTGAAGTTTTTATCTCTTGTTTCCTGTGTTTGCTGAGCAGATTGTAATCTTTTATCCTGCCAGTTCCAGATAATCATATCGGGTTTTTCGATGTCATCTTTTTTAACTTCGGGTTTAGCTTTAGCTAAGGAATCAGTTTTTTTCTCTTCTTTCTTTTCTTCTTTTTTGGCTAAGGTATTAATTCCAATAAATAAAATGCTTTGATCATCCGACCAAAATGGCGTTGCATTAGTGTTAATTCCCATGTTTTTTGGGAAAATAGAATCATCAATTCCATTGTAAACAACCTTATTTGTTAAGTCGCCATTAATTTTATTGAAGCCGAGCATGCTGTACACTTCATCTTTGTATTTATCATTTTTATTCGCCTTAAGTAAGGCAAATGCAGTTCCTTCTTCATTCCAGCCTAGCTTTTGGTAAACAGCCTGATCATTATCTAAAGCCGTTGTAACGCCGGTTTTCATATCCCGAATAAAAATGCCGTTTCCGTTTTGCCCGGCAGCATCAATAATATAAGCCAGTTGAGTGCCTGCTTTATTAAAGGCAAATTCTGAAACATTTCCAATATTATAGCTTTTTTTGGTGATCAAGTTATATAGCAGCACATCGGTACCTTTTGGCGCATCTTTTTCTTTCGATGCATTTTCTGCAGGCGCAAATTGAATGGCAATCCACGAAGGAGATTTTTCTGAGAAGTTAAAGCTCTTAACCTTCTCAAAAGTGGTTTGTTTATTATCGCCTAGGGAAACCAAAAGCAATTTGTCATAAACAGGCTTATTGGTTTTTTTGGCTAACTTGGCGTCAGCATCTTTAAGCGCAACTTTAAAAGCCGCAAATTTCGAATCATCAGAAAATGAAATTGTGTTCGCCACAGCCCCAATGGGGTAAGTTCGAGATAACGTATCGTTCGTTTTTCTGATGGTCATTTTTAAATCGCCTTCAACAGGTCCGCTTGCTAAAGCGATCCATTCTCCACTTGGCGAGAGTGTTGCATTTCTATTGAAGTTCCATTTGGAGACGTCTTTCCAGCTTAAAGCCGGCTTTTCTTGAGCTTGCAGATTCTGTAGAAATAGCAAGAAGAAAACAGTTGATAATAGTTTGAGAGATTTCATAATAGGGTCTTAGTTTCTACTAAAATAATGTTTTAAAGGAAGAATAATTAGATCCTTTGAAAAAATGATTTCAATAAGGCGTAAAAGTCTTTTGATGAGCTAATCTCATTGCCAATTCTAATCTATTTATTGTATTTTTGCGGTTATTTAAATAGCCTTTGTTTGGGCGTAAAAACAGCAAATCAAAAATGAAAATCTGGCAGAAAAATATAGATGTGAACCAATTTGTAGAAACATTTACCGTTGGTAAAGACCGCGAATTGGATTTGCAAATGGCGAAATTTGATGTATTGGGCTCTTTGGCACACACTCAAATGCTAGAAACCATCAATTTATTAACTGCAGAAGAATTGAAAACCGTTCAACAGGAGCTTAAAAATATCTATGCTGAAATCGAAGCCGGAAATTTTACGATAGAAAACAGTGTTGAAGATGTACACTCGCAGGTAGAATGGTTATTAACTCAGCGAATTGGCGAAGCAGGTAAGAAAATCCACAGTGGGCGTTCGCGTAACGATCAGGTTTTGGTTGATTTGAAATTATTTTTCAGAGCATGTATTCAAGATATGGTCGAACAAACTTCAACTTTGTTTAATCTACTAATTGAATTGAGCAATACGCATAGAGATAAATTGATGCCAGGTTATACGCATTTGCAAATTGCAATGCCATCATCTTTCGGTTTGTGGTTTGGTGCCTACGCCGAAAGCCTTGCCGATGATATGGAACTGATGCTTGCTGCCTGGAAAATTACCAATAAAAATCCATTGGGTTCCGCAGCGGGTTATGGCTCATCTTTTCCGTTAAACAGAACTTTAACAACAAAATTATTGGGCTTTGAAAGCTTAAACTACAATGTTGTTTATGCACAAATGGGCCGTGGAAAAACGGAAAGAATTTTGGCACAAGCCATGAGTGCCGTTGCGGCAACTTTAGCCAAAATGGCAATGGATGTTTGTTTGTTCATTAATCAGAATTTTGGTTTTATTAGTTTTCCTGCCGAATTAACCACAGGTTCTAGTATAATGCCACATAAGAAAAACCCTGATGTTTTTGAGTTGATTCGCTCACGGTGCAATAAAATTCAGGCTTTGCCGAATGAAATTGCCATGATGATTACCAATCTGCCATCAGGCTACCACCGCGACTTGCAGTTATTGAAAGAAAATCTTTTTCCTGCAATCACCTCATTAAATGAATGTTTGGAAATCGCAACTTTTATGTTCCAGAACATTACGATTAAGGATGATATTTTAAAAGATAAAAAATACGATTATTTATTTAGCGTAGAAGTGGTTAACGATTTGGCTTTGCAAGGTGTTCCATTTAGAGAAGCATATAAAATTGTTGGCGAACAAATAGAAAATGGTACTTTTGCCCCATCAGGCCAAATACATCATACACACGAAGGAAGCATTGGCAACCTTTGCAACGAGGAAATTTCTGCATCAATGCACGCTGTTTTAGCTCAGTTTGGTTTCGAAAAGGTGAACAAAGCAATAGAAGAATTAATTCGTTAGTCGTCATTGCGAGGTACGAAGCAATCTTAAAGCGATGGGTTTTATAATTGCTAATTAGTAGGATTGCTTCGTACCTCGCAATGACGTATAAGACAACAAATAAAATTATATATGAAAGTTTCAAAATTAGCCAGCGCATTAGTTGGTTCAGAAATTATAAAAATCGGTAACGAGGTTAACGAAATGAAACGCAAAGGCGCATCAATCGCTAACTTAACCATCGGTGATTTCGATTCGAATATCTACCCCATTCCAACCGAATTAAAAGCTGGAATTGTAGATGCTTACAATGCAAATCAAACCAACTATCCACCTGCAGACGGCGTTTTACAATTGAGAGAAACTGTTTCTGAATTATTGAAAGATAGATTTGGGCTAGAATATAATACCAATAGTATTTTGGTTTCTGGTGGTTCTCGTCCGTTAATTTACGCTACATTTTTAGCGTTGATAGATCCGGGTGATACCGTTGTTTTCCCGGCACCATCTTGGAATAACAATCATTATTGCCATTTAACTTCTGCAAATGCAATAGCTGTAGAAACGGATGCAGCTCATAATTTTATGCCAACGGCTGCGCAGTTGAAACCGCATTTAAAAGGCGCAACTTTATTGGCTTTGTGTTCTCCACTAAACCCAACAGGAACCATGTTTGATGCAGATTCTTTAACTGAAATCTGCGATGTAATTTTAGAAGAAAATGCATCTCGCAGTGCAAACGAAAAGCCTTTGTACTTAATGTACGATCAGATTTATTCTCTTTTGACTTTCGGTAAGGAGCATGTAAACCCAGTATCATTGCGTCCTGCGATGCGAGAGTTTACTGTTTTTGTAGATGGAAGTTCGAAGTGTTTGGCGGCTACTGGAGTTCGTGTAGGCTGGGGTTTTGGTCCAGAAGATATCGTAAACAGAATGAAAGCATTGGTTGGCCACATGGGCGCTTGGGCACCAAAAGCTGAACAGGTTGCTATGTCGAATTACTTCAATGATAAAGCACAGGTTGATACTTTCTTAAATGGTTTTAAAGGTCAGATACAAGATAGCTTAAATGCCCTTTACAATGGGTTTAACGAATTAAAAGGTGAAGGTTTTAATGTTGATGCCGTTGAGCCAATGGGTGCAATTTACTTAACCATTAAAATTGATTATATCGGGAAAACTACACCAGATGGTCAACTTTTAAAAGACAGTGCAGATGTAAATTTTTATCTTATTAAAGAAGCTGGGGCTGCTTTGGTTCCTTTTTCAGCTTTTGGAAACAAACATAGTATGCCATGGTTTAGGGCTTCTGTTGGAGCTTGTACCTTACAGGATATTAAAGACATGTTGCCAAGAATTAAAACAGCATTGAGTAAGTTAAAATAATTTTATTTCTTCCGAAAGTTTTAATATTCTTCGGAAGAAATCTCAATCATTCCTAGTATTAAACAAGAAATTAAAATCCAATACTATATGAATGATCTTTACTACAAACCATCTGGCACAGTGCCCATCGCAGGAATTATTACAGCTGTTGTAATCAGCCTAATAACATCAATTGGTTTAACCATTGCCTATATTGCTTTACAATGGTTTATCCCTTTTATTTATTTTAACTTTTTTATAACCTTTGGTTTAGGTTTCTGTATTCCCTTGGGCGTAAACTTAGGCTTAGGCATAGGAAAAGTACGCAGTCCGAAAACGGCAACAATATTGGCAACCATCTGCGCACTATTTGTTTTTTATGCGCAATGGGCATTGTTTATCTCACTTATGTATAATGCCTCGGGCAGTATGGGTGGTGGCACATGGGTTCGTTCCTCGTTTAATCTTGATGGATTTCTCTATGCTTTTTCACACCCAGAAATTATATTTAAGGCCATACTCGAGCTAAATGAAGTAGGTACAATCTCTATTAAACACAATATTATTTCTGGTGGGTTTTTATGGTTTATATGGGTGATTGAAGCCATTTTAATCATTTTTATTCCAATGCTAATGGCCAGTTCGGGCAAAGCATCCCAACCTTTTTCTGAGCAAAACAACAAGTGGATGAAAAAACGCGATTTAGATGGTAAAATCAAATTCGTAGAAAATAAAGGGGAACTGGAACGCGAATTAAGTAGCGGAAATTTTAAAATTTTAAAAGAACATTTAACCGAAGTTGGTGATGCTTACGCAACTGTAAGTATTCATGAATCACCCGGCGACCAAAAACGATATTTAACAGTTACCAATATCTCACATACTGTAAATTCTAAAGGCGAAACCAAGAAAAACGATAAAGTGATTACAGAACATTTTTTGATTACGGATTTGAGCTTTTAATTGTTTTGAAAAGCTCAATTGTGCTAATTTACTATTATAGTTTTGTAATGATATTAGATTAAAAAACCACGCAGCTATTGAAAACCTGCGTGGTTAAACTTCGTAATTAAAATCTATGTTAACCGTTTGAGGTTTAATCCTCTCTGCTTCCATCATCGGCCATTCTTACCATTTTTGGTTCAAATTTGGCAATTACATCTACCAGTTCGGTTTGTGCAGACATCACTTTATTAATGTCTTTATAAGCCATTGGTGCCTCATCCAAACCTGCTCCAAATAAGGTAACATTATGATCTTTCAAAATCGCCTTCATTTCTGATTTGGTAATCGACTGAATGGCTTTTGTACGGCTCATTTGTCTACCAGCACCATGCGAAGCCGAATTGATTGCACTTGTTTCGCCTTTACCTCGAACCAAAAATCCTGGAGCAGTCATGCTTCCTGGAATAATACCCATTACACCTTTTCCGGCTGGTGTTGCACCTTTACGGTGTACAATTACTTCCTCGCCATTAAGCATTTCTTTCCAAGCAAAGTTGTGGTGGTTTTCTACCTTAGCCAAAACCTTTGCACCAATTGCTTTGGTTAAACGTTTATGAATTACCTCGTGACAGGCTGAAGCATAATCTCCAGCTAAATTCATGGCAATCCAATATTCTTGTCCTTCGGCTGAGTTTAAATCTAAGTAAGCCAAATTCGAAGCCTCTTTTGGGAGTTTACAAATATCTTTAGCTAGCTTGGTATAATGCCCGGCAATGGTTGCACCAAAACCACGAGAACCCGAATGTGTTAACAGAGCTACATAACGACCTTTATCAATATTTAAAGCCTCATCACGCTCTGTGAAATCTATAATCCCCCATTCTACAAAATGGTTTCCTCCACCTGATGTACCCAATTGCGCCCATGCTTTACCATGTAAGTTTTTAAGAAATGGTGTCGAATTAAAATCTTCACTTTCTAAAACCTCATGGTCGGCACGTTCCAGACTTCTGAATTCTCTACCCGCACCAAACTTGGTAAAGGCAAGCAATTCGCGTTTATACATAGCATCTTTCCCGAAATAATGTTTTTCTGGAATATCGAAAATACTCAAAGCCATTCTGCAACCAATATCAACACCTACACCATAAGGAATAATCGCATTTCGGGTGGCTAAAACACCACCAATCGGCAATCCATAACCTTGGTGTGCATCAGGCATTAATGCTCCAGCAATTGAAACTGGTAGTTTCATGGCAATATCCATTTGGTTTCTGGCGCCTTCTTCAATATAATCCGCTCCGAAAATCGAATATTCAGGAGCATTGTCTATCAATTTAATTGTTTCATCCAATTTAGGATTAGCATCTTCAATAATAGTAGATGCCAATTCGTTCAAAGTTTCATCATCCAAAAAGCTTTCGGGATATTCTTTTACTTTTTTTAACAGGGCTAATAATTCTTTTTCTTCAATATCTGCAAAATTAGTTTCCAAGATATTTAAAGCCAGCCCTACTATTTTTCCTTCGGTATAACCTAATGCAATTAGGGTTTTACCTGTTATGTTGTTTTTCATTTTTAATCTTTTAATCAACGTAAAGCGATGTTCTAATTTCTACCAGCAGAGATTCAACAAGCCTTGCATCTGGTTTTTCGGGCAGTTTACTCTTAACGGTCTCTTGCTCTATTTTTAACATCAGCTCTTCTGCCATTTTTAATACTTCGCTATATTCTAATTCTCCTTGTTTTATCGATAACAATTCATCTCGATTTTGCCGTTTTACACTTAATTTTCCATCGCGAACAATTTCGAGCGCCACCTGCAAAAGCCGAATGGTATGCATCATGTTTTTTGCATCGTAATCTTTACCATGACTTTTATTTAGACTGTACCGCTCCTCATTCCGTTTTTCTACCCATTCCCAATATTCGCTGTGCTCTTTGCAATATGACGAATAACTGTCTTGATTAAAAAACAGGTACCCAATTTCTGTTTCGCCATTTGGAATAGATGAAACCGAAACCTCATTGGCTGTTTCTTTATTTGAAATTCCTTTATACTTAAACCTTTTTTCAGCATCATAAAACAGTGCATAAAGGTTTTTCGTATTCGGAATTTTCGATAAGCCACAATCTGCCTGCATCATATCTTGCTTTTTAAGCCACGATTTAACTTTAACAGATGAATAATTTTCAGTAACGAAACAAAAATCCAGCACCGTTTTTCTGGCTTTGGGCATCTGGTTTAGAATTTTCTTATTCAATCCTTTTGCCTTTCTAATTTGCGTTAAAGCATAACCACCAAAGGTATCTTTGCAAAGCTTTGAAAGTATCATGTCAATTTTAAGCTTATCCATAATCGGATGTTTGAACAAAATACAGTCATCGGGTGTAGCCAATATTTCGACAATATTTGGGTTGTTTTTTATCAAAAGCTCCACAAACCGACCGATTTCATAATAAACCTCATCATTACTTTCATTGCTGATTTGCGGGATGTACTTTAAACCAAAAAACATCTCTTTTGGCATAAAATAAATCCCTTTAATATCAGTATCAGATTGTGGAGTATCCAGCCCATAAACTTTGCTCCCACTCAAGCATTCAAATAAAAGCAGGTTTTTATCCTTTAAATCTTTAATCGTCATATCGGTTTATTATATATCTAAAAAATGCATCTAACATCTCGGCATCAAAACTTTCTTTCGGAAAATCCTTTGCGCCGTTACTGCATATCTCAAATTGTTCGTTGATATATGTTTTCAGTTCTGGATTTATTTTAATAATGAATCCCTCTGCAGAAGTTGATTTTAGATCGATTAAATCTTTAACCATTGCTTGTAGGTTTTCTGGCATCAATGTGAGTAAAGGCCCGATCCTCATTGGAGCAATTGTATTTTTTTCAAAACACCATTTTGCAGAAAGTAGTGAACGAAGTACATAAAATAGTTTTTTAATTTTTATCTCATCTTCATTTACAACAGTTTCCAATGCACCAAAAGCAATACCCAGGTAATGGTTAACATTTGTTTTTCGGTAAAAATACGATTGGCAAAGTGACCATAAATCATTTCTAAAATTTTCTTGCTCACCATATATAATTGGTGATTGAAGCCATTCAAAGGGCGTAGTATTCGATTTCCTAATCAGCTTGAGCAATTTTCTAATGTCCCATCCATAAATATCTAATTCATCATTTATTGGAAAACCCAATTGTTCATCTTTATCTAAAACCGAAAGGTAGTAATTGAGTGGTCTAACGTAAATAAACCGAACATCATAATCACTATCAGGTGATGGAAATTCCCACCCTCTACTACCTGATTCGCAGGCAAAAAGTATTTTTATATTGTTTGCCTTTTCTATTTCTTCGAGCTTTTTAATTATTGTGGTTTTCATTATTCTCTAACTAATCCTCGGCAGGCATCATTCACCTAGCCGAGGGGTTTCTAAATTTAATTTATTTTAAGTGATTTTTCTCACCATTTCCGTCATTGCGAGGCACGAAGCAATTTTAAAGCGATAGTTTTTCTAGCCTAGCGATAGTAGTAGGATTGCTTCGTGCCTCGCAATGGCAATACACTTAAAATGTTTACTTTACGAAGATTTGCTTCAATTGATCTACAATTTGACCGCTTCCAGATAAACTGATGGTATTGATTTTTTCTGCAATTTTCTCCACGTATTCCATTTCTTTCAATTTGTACAACATGGCATTGTCTTCCATTAATTTGGCGGTATTCAACAAACTTCTGGTTGATGCAGTTTCCTCTCTTCTCGTGATCATGTTGGCTTGAGCTTTTTTCTCAGCAATTAAAACTTGGTTCATAATGTCCTTAATCTCACCAGATAAAACGATGTCTTTAACACCACAGTTTGCCAATTTCACACCTAACTCTTCGGCTTTGTTAATGGTGCTTTCTAAAATTGTAGCTCCAATTTTTTCTTTGCTCTCCATTAACTCATCAAAAGTTAATAAACCTACAGCTTCTCTTAAAGCCAATTGAATAATGATATACAATTGTTTCTCAAAATCTTTATTTACCAATAACGCTTTAACAATGTCTTCTACCTTGTATTGAATGGTAAAGTTCATTCGTAATTGTGCCTTATCTTTCGTTAAAATTTCTTGACCGATAATCTCCATATTTAATTGCCTCATATCGGTTTTTAAAACTTGAATATCTATACTGTTTTTCCAGAATGTATAAGTTCCTGCGGTTAACAATTGTTTAAACGAACCATTCACAAATACTAAACCTTGCTCATAGGTTTCAATTTTAAAAGCTCTTATATAATTAACTAAAGGTGCTTTTGCTAACAAATTTTCATCTATTGATTCATCAATCTCGATTTTGCTGATATCAACTTTAACAAAGTTATATTCCGACAAACCTTTCCAAATGGCATGTCTACCGGCGGTTAAAACGCTTTTGAAGTTTTTGTTTTGATAAACCAAAGCCAACTCGTTATCGGCTACGTTTACTAAATGGATCAACTTTGCAAAATCTGCATTTTCCAATAAAATATCCAACTCGGCAACAGTGTAGAAATAATCTTTGCTCATGTCGTACAAAGTGATGGTTTCGCCAAAGCCTAACCAGTAACTACCTGCTGTTAATACTCTTTTTAATTCTCCTTTTTTAAACACCAATGCAACATAATTGGTGTTAATTGTAATTTTTCTCATGTTTTTGATGTTTAAAACCCCTCCTAAATCCTCCCCCAAAAAGGGAGGACTTGATTGGGATAGGTTATTTATTATTTAATAGTTAATTCATTTAAAAAAGCATTGCGAAAACATTCATTTGTTTTCTGCGGAAGTAAATTGCTTCTGGTTGTTTTTAAGAATGAAATCAATCTTTAGAATCAGCAATATTCTACTTTTTCCTATCAGGAGATTTGATTTTTAAATCAGCACCTTTTTCGTTTTACTTACAAAGCAAAAGGCAAATTTGCTTTTGAAGATTCCTAAAAATCTTTTAAGCCGAATGCGTTTCGCAATACTTTTGGTTTGAGAAATTTGAAGTATCTCTTCTTTCTAAGATGGAACCCTAATCCATTGCATTACCATTTTGCTATTCCAGTTTTGGTTGGAAGCAGGATTCGAACCTGCATATTGGTGTTGTTACTCTACCCCTGAGCTATTCCGGCCTTGGCCGGAAGTGGGATTCGAACCCACGACACACAACGTGTTTTAGACAATCTATCATAATTTCCATCAGAATATTCTGCGCAACGGCGTGAATACTTTGGAGCCATTTCGAAACCCACAACTTTGGATAGTCGTTATTTAGTATTGCCATCCTTTTCGGGATTTCTTTATAATAATTTATTGCTCAAAGAACTATTCCTCAGCAGGCATCAATCACCTGCCGAGGGGCTTTAATCATGAGAGCGATTTAACAAATCTCATTTGAGTTATGTACCTCATAACCAACATTACAAAGATGCTACCACCACTACGCGAACGATTTGCGCAGTAAAAAATAATTTTTAGATAAAATATTAACTGTCTTATTATCAATTAAATAAAATTTTAAAATCACAATAATAACATTGTCGTTGTTTCAATTGCGCAATTGTATTGCGCAGTTAATAAAGACTTTTATATATTTATATATGCTAAAACACCTGATTTCTAGCAGAAAATCAAATTCACTTTAAAATGGCCGTAAATAAATTAGCGCTTATCCGATACAAAACCATTGATGATTGTCTGAAAAATCGTTATAGAAAATGGACTTTGGACGATATCATCGAAAAGGTTTCGGCAACGCTTTATGAGTTAGAGGGAATACCTTCAGGCGTAAGCAAACGAACCATTCAGGCCGATATTCAACTCATGCGTAGTGATAAGCTGGGCTACAATGCACCAATTGTGGTTCAAGATAAACGCTTTTATGCTTATGATAACCCGAGCTTCAGCATTACAAAAGCACCAATAAACAATGCTGATGTAGATAAAATGAAAGAAATTGTAGGCGTACTTAAACAGCTCAACGCTTTTAATTATTTTGATGAAATGAGCGATATGATTGCCCGTTTGGAGAATAATCTATACAAATCGACCAAGCAAAGTGGCAATAACATCCAATTGGAAAGTAATAAGCTAGTAAAAGGTTTAGAATGCATTCCGCCATTGTATCAAGCGGTTTTAAATAAACGTTCGCTGTTAATCGAATATAAATCGTTCAAAGCCCAACAGGCACAACAGGGAATTTACTATCCTTATTTGTTAAAGGAATACAGAAATCGATGGTTTTTAATCTGCAAAGCCAAGAAACGACCAGGAATTTTAAATTTAGCCTTAGATAGAATTGAAGAGTTTCAAGAACTACCAAATGAAGAATTTGTTAGTTATCAAGGTGTAGACTTTGACAGATATTACGACGATTTAATTGGTGTAACAAAGAGTGAGCGAGATCGGGCACAAAAGGTAATTTTAGAGTTTACCAACTATCATGCACCTTATGTAATAACCAAGCCCCTACATTCATCGCAAGTGATGTTGAGTAAAAACGAAAAAACTACTACCTTTAGAATTGATGTTGTTCTGAATTATGAGCTGGAAAGAGAAATTTTAGGCTTTGGAGAATGTGTTAAAGTGCTTTCGCCAAGGTTACTGATTTATAAGATCAAGAAAAGACTGGAGCAGACTTACAGTCAATATCAAAGCAAAGAAGAACAATAATGCCAACCAAATAGACCCTTATGAAAAAAATTAAAATCATCATTGCTTTTTTATGGTTAATTACATTAAACGTTTTAGCCCAGCAACCAACACCACAGTGGCGACCGATTTATCATTTTACTTCGCCTACCAATTGGCTAAACGATCCTAACGGTTTAATTTACATGAACGGAGAATTTCATCTCTATTTTCAGTATAATCCCTTCGAAAATAAATGGGGCCATATGAGTTGGGGCCATGCAACGAGCAAGGATTTAATGAATTGGAAAAATCTACCTGTTGCGATTCCTGAAAAGATTACTGAGGATACAACAACCATGATTTTTTCTGGTTCTGCAGTTTTAGATAAAAATAATGTAAGCGGTTTGGGGAATGGTAAAGCACCAATTTTGGCTTTTTATACAGCCGACTTGCCTAAACAGCACAACGAATCGCAATATATGGCCTACAGCAATGATGGCGGTTTAACTTTTACCAATTATGCCAAAAATCCAATTATCGATTTAAACAAAAAGGATTTCCGCGACCCAAATGTTTGGTGGCATGATGCCTCTAAACAATGGATTATGACGGTGGCAATGGTAGATGAGCATCAGGCAAGATTTTATGGTTCAAAGAATTTAAAAGATTGGACGATGCTAAGCGATTTCGGGAAACAGGGTAGCCAGGGAAGCGGTTGGGAATGTCCTTTTATGGTTCCTCTAGCTGTAGATGGAAATAAAAGCAACACCAAATGGATCTTGGTTATTTCATTATTTGGTCCTAAAGGCCCTACAATGCAATATTTTATAGGCGATTTTGATGGCAAAACTTTCAAAAATGATAATGATGCAAAGTTGACCTTATTAATTGATGAGGGTGATTCTTTCTATGCCGGAATCCCATGGAATGATGCACCGAAAAACCAAAGAATTTTATTGGGCTGGTTACAGCCGGGTGGAAAGGAAACTTTTCCATGGAAAGGCCAGATGTCCATCCCAAGAGATTTAGCATTAAAAACTACTCCAGACGGCGTAAGGTTGTTTCAACAGCCAACCTCATTTATTACCGATAATCTTAAAAAACATTCAGCAGGCAATTTCATAACCAAGCAAAATGTTAGCTTAAATGGAAATACTGATTTAGGAACGAGTAAAAACACTTACTGGATCGATGCAGAATTTTCTGTTAGCGACGCAAAAAATATCGGTTTCAAAATCGCTCAGTTAAAAGATGAAAAGGGAAACATTTTGAAGGAAATTGAAGTCGGTTATGATGTGGTCAAGAAGCAAATTTATGTAGATTGTTCTCGATCTGAAAAAGGGATTAAGAACGACAAAAACATCTTTCAATCTGCAAATGTAAATCCTTCTAAAGATAAAATTAAGCTTCAAATTTTGCTTGATAAATCTTCTTTAGAGGTTTTCGGAAATGGTGGCGAAAAAGTAATTACGACCATGGTTTTTCCTGATGAGCGAGCAATGGGTTTCTCTGCCTTTGCAACTGGCGGAAAAGCAATCTTAAATAATTTAAAGGTTTGGGATTTGAGTAAAGGGAAATAAGAGAATGAGTGAATTTTGAATTAGAGAGTGTAGCAAATAGCCATTCAATCATTCAAAACTAGTATTTTAATTTTGTCTCTGATACTAAACAAGAATGATCATCATGGCGAGGCATGAAGCAATCTAACAGCGATGGTGCCTCTCAATAACGGAAGCACACAAAAAAACCTCGCAGGTTTTGAAAACCTGCGAGGTTTGAATATCGCCAGTAAAGCCCCTTAAGGGGTTTGTGGTCATTTAAATTCGCTCGTTTTATGGAAATCAATATCAGGATAATCCTGTTTGGTTAAATTGATCATGTATTCGCTATCCGATAAATAAACCGGATTGGCCTCTTTATCAAAACCAATGTGCTGTTGTTTGCGTTTCACAAATTCATCCAATTTTTTTCTATCTGAAGAAGTAACCCAACTAGAACGCGTATAACTTAAAGTACGGAAACGACATTTTGCGCCATATTCATGCTCCAAACGAAAGTTGATTACCTCAAACTGAAGTTCACCAACGGCACCAATTACCTTTCTATTTCCGGGTTGCATGACAAATAATTGCGCAACACCCTCATCAGTTAACTGTTCTATACCTTTTTCCAATTGTTTGGTGCGCATAGGGTCCATGTTTTCTACTTCCTTAAAAATAGATGGTGAGAAACTTGGGATACCTTTAAACTGCAATTTTTCGCCCTCGGTTAAAGTATCGCCGATTTTGAAGTTACCGCTATCGTACAATCCGACAACGTCACCAGGCCAAGCCTCTTCAACAATGCTTTTTTCATTGGCCATAAAATCCATCGGGTTAGAGAATTTTAGTTTCTTATCCTGACGGGTGTGGTAATAAAATTTATTGCGTTCAAACTTACCCGAGCAAATACGTAAAAAAGCAATTCTATCGCGGTGCTTTGGATCTAAGTTGGCATGGATTTTAAATACAAAGCCACTAAAGTTTTTCTCATCAACCAAAACATCGCGTTCTTCGGCTTCTCTATGTCGTGGGCTTGGAGCGATGTCGATAAACGTATCCAGAAGTTCTTTAATCCCGAAGTTATTAATTGCACTGCCAAAAAATACAGGCGCCAACAAACCATCGTTATAGAGGTCCTTATCAATTTGGCCATAAACGCCGTCAACGAGCTCTAAATCATCTTTCAGGTTGCTAATTTCCTTTTCTTTTAAAAAGTTGGTCAGGTTATTATCATCCAAATCTTCAACGGCAATTACCGAATTGGAGATTTTGGTTTTATCGGGCTGAAATAAATTTAAATGTTTGTTGTAAATACTATAAACACCTTTAAAAGTATGCCCTAAGCCAATTGGCCAAGAAAGTGGACATAAGCTAATATTTAATTTTTCTTCAATTTCATCCAATAAATCGAAGGCTTCTTTACCTTCTCTATCCATTTTATTAACGAAGATAATTACAGGCGTATTTCGCATTCTACAAACCGACATTAGCTTTTCGGTCTGTTCCTCTACACCTTTTACACAATCTACAACTAAAATTACACTGTCTACTGCAGATAAAGTTCTGTAAGTATCTTCCGCAAAATCTTTGTGCCCGGGTGTATCTAAAATATTAATGCGTTTACCGCTGTATTCAAAACCCATTACCGATGTTGCAACCGAGATGCCACGTTGTTTCTCAATTTCCATGAAATCGGAAGTATTGCTTTGGTTTGCTTTGTTACGTTTTACCGCACCGGCCGTATTAATTGCGCCACCAAAAAGCAGGAATTTTTCCGTCAGCGTGGTTTTGCCCGCATCGGGGTGACTAATAATGGCAAATGTTTTACGTTTTTCTATTTCAGGGTTAAGCATAATAAATTGTGGGTAAAAATGGGCGATGAAACCTAGTTAAAGGAATTTAACTGCGATAAGATTTGAATAGTGTTGTTTCATCAGGTTGCAAAGATAAGAATTTTGGTTAACAGTTTGAACGGGTTAATTGTTTAATTGAAAACTGCATGCGCAAGGGTTTACTTCTATTTAGAGGATGCCTAAAAGCCAGGTGTTCTTTTTTAATTTGGAAAGCAATTGCAGTGGTTCTTCGGGAAATCCAGTCCCGCCATTTATTCCAATCTTTTTGTTTACGTTTCTTCGTTATCCAAACCTCGTAGGTTTTTAAAACCTACGAGGTTTATTAATGCAACAAAAAGTATTTCCATTTCTGTCGGGTTTAGATAACTTTTTTGGTAGTTCTTCTGATCGTTTTACCGCTTCCAAGCCTATCTAAAATAAGAAGCGAATAGTATTTTGTTTCTGGCAATTAAATTTGCACTGTCCAGCTCCCCTCCTTATTTTCAAGGAGGGGTTGGGGGTGGTTTTTTTGCCAAAAGCACAAGCTCCTGCAATCTAAACCTGATGAGAGCGAGCACGGAGTGCAACGTAGTAAAGTGGATAGCAGGACTGTCTCTACAAATGAAAAGCTGACCGTCCATTTCCAAGAAAATAAATCAATTTCCAGATTTTGTTATAAATCATACCTATTTTTGTGCTAAAATTGTTAGCTTTATTTTATCCCTCCAAAACAACGCAACCCAAAATATTATTGCCGATGCCAGAATTAGAAGAAACATCTATGGCCGCAGAAATTGCGGCAAAGTTTATCAATTACACTTCAAAACATGTGTTTTTAACAGGAAAAGCGGGAACAGGAAAAACAACTTTCTTGCGAAAGCTGATAAAATTAACACACAAAAAAGCGGTGATTTGTGCACCAACCGGAATTGCTGCGATTAATGCTTCGGGGGTAACTATCCATTCGCTTTTTCAATTGCCATTTGGGGCTTTCTTTCCAGATTCTGCAGGGAATATCATTAATCAAAACATTAGTTTTAATTTCAATACGCCAAAAACAATTGTAAAGCATATGAATATGCAGGGCAATAAGCGTAGAATGTTGCAAGAGCTGGAACTTTTGGTAATTGATGAGGTAAGCATGTTGAGGGCCGATATGCTTGATGCGATTGATTTTGCTTTGCGCTATGTTAGGAGAAATAGAAATGTGCCATTTGGCGGTGTTCAGGTGCTTTTTATTGGCGATTTGCACCAGCTTCCTCCAGTAGTAAAAAACGATGAATGGCGGGTAATGGCTGGTTTTTATAAAAGTATTTACTTTTTTGATGCTTTGGCTTTGCAGAATAATCCACCCATTTACATTGAGCTGGATAAAATTTACCGTCAGGATGATGCTGTATTTATCGGCCTTTTGAATAACCTGAGAAACAACAAAATTACTCCAGAAGATACAGCCTTATTGCGCCAGCATTTTAAGCAGGATTTTAAACCATCAACAGATGAAAACTACATTACGCTCACTACACACAATAATAAAGCTGACAGCATTAATCGAGAAAGATTAACCCAGCTTAAAAATAAATCTTACTTCTTTGATGCAAAGATTCAAGGCGAATTTAATGAGTATGCATATCCAAACGATAAAATTTTAGAGCTGAAAGTTGGAGCACAAGTAATGTTTATAAAAAATGACATGACTGCCGAAAAGCGCTATTACAATGGCAAAATTGGGGTGGTGCACCACATAGAAAAAGATGTAATTGAAATTGAGCTTCCTGAAGAAAAAACTGTAATTGAAATTTCGCCTTACACTTGGGAAAACGTAAAATATAAACTTAATGAAGCTACTAACGAAATTGCAGAGCATGTTGCTGGTTCGTTTATTCAATATCCAATTAAATTGGCATGGGCAATTACAGTACATAAAAGTCAGGGTTTAACTTTTGATAAGGCGATTATTGATGTTGGTGATGCATTTGCTCCCGGTCAGGCCTATGTTGCACTATCGAGATTACGTTCGTTAAAGGGTTTGGTTTTAACCTCGCATTTGCGTGAAAGTGGTTTGCAACAGGATCAAAATATTCATTATTTTTCTAAATCTAAACAAACTGCAGAAGTTTTAACAGAGCAGATTAGTACTGAGAGTTACGATTTTATTAGAACCTATTTACTGACTGCATTTGATTTAAATCTGATTCGATATTACATTAAAGAACATCTCCAGACTTTTGATAAGGGAGAGAAATCTGTAAAGCAAAAATATGATGATTGGACAATGGAGATTTTTAGGGATTTCCAAAAAATAACGGCGACGGCAGATACTTTTGTAAATCAACTTAAAGGTCTTTTTGCCGAACAAACGGAACATACATTTTTTAATGTTTCGAAAAGAGTGGAGGCTGCTTTAAAATATTTTAATCCTTTAGTTAAAGGTATTTCAGATAAGTTTTTAGCACATATCGAATCGGTTAAAGAAGAAAAACAGATTAAAACCTATTTAACAGAATTGCTTGAGCTGGAGATTTTAGTTTACGAACAGCTTAAAAAAATGCATAAAAGCAAAGCCTTGTTGCAAGCCATAATTGAAGGTAAAGAATTTAGCAAAGCTGATACCGATGCCCTATTAAATACTGCTGAGCGCAACGAACAACTGCAGAAGGCAATTCGGTTAAAAGGAGAGGTATTAAAGGTAAAATCGGCTGTTGAGAAAAAGAAAAAGGAGCCAAAAATTGACACTAAACTATTGAGTTTTGAACTTTATGAGCAAGGGAAAAATCTTGAAGAAATAGCCAGGGAAAGAGGTTTTTCTGTTGGAACTATCGAAGGGCATTTAGCTTACTATGTTGCTACACAGCAATTGGATGTTTCTAAATTAGTTAAGGCTAACAAAATCAAAAATATTACCGATGCTGTAGAAAGCCAAAAAACAAAATCCATGGCTACAATCCGAGATTTTTTAGGAAAGGATTATTCTTTTGGTGAGATTAAATTGGTGCTGGCCTCTTTGTTTCCTAGCGAGGAGTAGATTGTTTAAACCATATAAGAAATGTAAGACCATATAAGCCTATGGATAAGGAATATTTGAAAAACTTAATTTATAAAGTTAACGGTGCCGTGATTGAAGTTCATAAAGCTTTAGGCCCCGGTTTACTAGAAAGTATATATCATAAATGCCTTAAGAAAGAATTAACTTATCGCAATATTAGTTTCAAATCAGAAATGCTAGTGCCAGTTTATTATAGAGAAGAATTGGTCGAGACTGAATTATTTTGTGACTTGTTTGTAGAAAATTGCTTGGTTGTAGAGCTAAAGGCGGTTGAGAAGGTATTACCTATTCACGAAGCTCAGCTTTTGACTTATATGAAATTACTAGAGGTACCTATGGGATTGATTATTAATTTCAATTGCTTAAATATTTTTGAGAGTGGACAAAAAACATATGTTAACGATTTATATAGATTTTTGCATTAGTTTATAAATTGTAATCTTAAATGCTCTTACATCTCTTATATGGTTAATTTATTTTGCAAATCCTTACCTTAGCTATCGTGGAAAAAGTTAAAGTTTTAGCGCAATACATGCCAGAACCAGCGGCGCCGCTAATTGCAAAATGGATAGATTATTTTCAATGTGAATTTAAAATCGCCAAAACCCGTTCTACAAAACTTGGCGATTACCGCCATCCATATCGTGATAAAGGTCATCGGATTTCTGTAAATTTTAATTTAAATAACTATGCTTTCTTGGTTACTACCGTACATGAGTTTGCGCATCTGTTAACCTGGAATGATTTTAAAAATAAGGTAAAACCCCATGGTTCAGAATGGAAAAAAAATTTCCAAAGAATGATGGTTCCATTTTTTGAAATGAATATTTTTCCTGATGATATTCATAAGGCTATTGATAATTACATGTCGAACCCGGCAGCTTCCAGTTGCTCAGATTTACATTTATCGCGAGCTTTAAAAAAATATGATTCCAGTAAAATAGAAACTTTACATTTAGAGCAGTTGCCTATAAATACCATCTTTAAAATTAAAGATGGGAGAAGATTTACTAAGGGCGAACGGATTAGAAAACGCTATCGCTGCGTTTGTTTAGATGATAAACGCATTTATCTGTTTAATCCTTTAGCGGAGGTTTTTGTAGTGGAGTAGAGGTGTCAAATTAGCAAAAGCTAAACTATTTCTTTAACTTTAGGTATTATGGAACAAATTTTTGACCGGATTTATATTGACAGTGACGTTTGTAATGGGAAACCAATTATTAGAGGTAAACGGATTACTGTGCAATCGGTTATGGAATTTTTGTCGGCTGGAGAATCAGCAGAAGAAATTTTAAAACAATATCCATCTTTGGAAGCCGAAGATATAACTGCCTGTATGCGCTATGCAACTGAATTAATGAATCATAGTTTTATTATTAAACAAGCCGTTGCTTAATGGAATGCGAGTTTCTTATTGATGTAAATCTTCCTCGATATTTTTCTTTATGGAATAGTGAAAAGTACATTCATCAGTACGAATTAGGAGATGAATGGAAAGACTCAGAAATTTGGAAATATGCTGAATCAAATAATTTAACAATTATTACAAAGGATAGTGATTTCTCTACTCGCATATTGCTTCATAACCCTCCTCCAAGAGTTATTCATATTAGACTCGGTAATATGAAAATGAAAAAATTTCATGATTCAATTGATAAAATTTGGCCTCAAATAATTGAGCTAAATAAAGAGTATAAATTGGTAAATGTATTTTCTGATCGGATTGAAGGGGTGAAGTGATTTAAATAAACTCAAACTTATCGCCATCAAACAAACCCTTATCGCTCAACTTTAAATGTGGGATAACCAGTAAAGCCATGAAAGAAAGTGTCATAAACGGAGCGATTAAGGTAGAACCCAATTCTTTCGCAAATTTATCAATCGAAGTATAGCAATCGGCAACTTTAAATCCGTTTTGATTGCTCATTAACCCCGCTACAGGTAAAGGTAAAATTTCTTCTTTCCCATTGCCTAAAGCAACCACGCCACCAGTTTCTTTGATGACCAAATTAACCGCATCACAAATGCTTTTGTCATCTACGCCAACAGCGATAATGTTGTGACTGTCATGCGCCACGCTGGATGCAATTGCCCCATTTTTCAATCCAAAATTTTTAACAAATGAAATGGCAATCGGGGCATTGTGGTATCGGTTTACGACGACCATTTTTAAAACATCATTTTCTAAATCACTAATTATATTTTTGTTTGAAACTTTTGGTATTGCAGAAAGCCTGTTAGTAATTAATTGTCCGTCTAATGCTTCAATTACAGGAATTTCTTTTTGTCCTGTAAAACTGTAAGCGAAGTCTTCTTCATTTTTTAAACTGCAATCAAAATGGTTAACAGACTCTTTATCTTTAGAATGTTTAATCCAATCGCCAACCATTTTACCGTTTTCAGCAAGCAAAATCCCATCAATATAAGTCTGTTTAACTTTGAAGTTTTTCAAATCTTCAAGCAGAATAAAATCAGCGAAATCTCCAACCTGCAATTGTCCAACATCTAAGTTATAATGAAGAATAGGATTAATGCAAGCTACCTGAAGTACGTTAAAAATATCGATTCCCTTAGCTATCGCTCTTGCGCAAAGCTGATTAATGTGACTCTCTACCAAGCTATCAGGATGTTTATCATCGCTGCAAAACATCATCATTTCAGGCCAATCATTTAACAGATGGATTAATGCTTCGAAATTTTTTGCCGCACTTCCTTCACGAATCAGAATTTTCATGCCACGTTGCAATTTGTCTAAAGCTTCATCAGCAGTAAAACACTCGTGATCTGTCAAGATTCCTGCATCAATATACTGTTGAATAGTGTCTCCTCTTAATCCTGGCGCATGACCATCTACAGGTTTACCCAATTCGTGGGCTGCAGCGATTTTTTTTAAAACTTCTTCATCTTTATAAAGCACACCAGGAAAATTCATCATTTCGCTGAGGTATTTTATTTCTGGGCGTGCTAAAAGTGCTTTAACATCATCATGATTTAACTCTGCTCCAGCAGTTTCAAAAATCGTAGCCGGGACACAACTCGGCGCACCGAAATTGAATTTAAATGGAACGGTGTTTCCGTTTTCAATCATAAACTCAACGCCTTCCATTCCACAAACATTAGCAATTTCGTGTGGATCGCTAATGGTAGAAACCGTTCCATGCAAAACAGCGAGCCTTGCAAATTCACTGGGAATTAACATGCTGCTTTCTATATGTACATGGCTATCGATAAATCCAGGAGTAATAAAATGAAAGCCATCTTTAACGTCCGATATTTTTTTGATGGATTTGATTTTACCCATTTCAACCTCAACCTCTCCGAAGAAAATGTTTCTGTTTGTAATGTCAACTATGTTCCCCTCAATTTTGAAATTGCTCATGTGCTGTTAACTGTATAAATGTTTAATCAGTTAATTGTTTAATTTGATCAACCGGTTTATACAGTTACCCAATTCATACAATTAACCAAAATCAGTATTTCAATAATTTTTCAATGGTTTCTGCTAACCTAGATTTGGCAAGGAAATCTTCTTCTAATATTTTGCTCATCGGAATGGCTGTATCTAAACTTGCACAACGCAAAACCGGTGCATCGAGATGTTGAAAGCAATGCTCACCAATCCATGCAGAAATTTCTGCCCCAAAACCGCTGGTTAGGGTATCTTCGTGTAAAATTAAAACTCTGCCCGTAGCTTTTACGGCATCCCTAACGGTTTCCTTATCCCAAGGCTGAAGTGTACGTAAATCAATCAAAGTAGCATCACTTTCAGGATTATTTTTTAAATAATCTAGTGCCCAATGAACGCCCAAACCATAAGTTATGATGCAAAATTTGCTTCCTTTTGCCAACGTAACTGCTTTGCCAATTTCAGTTGTGTAATAACCATCTGAAACAGGAGCCATTAAACTTCTATACAAATATTTATGTTCAAAATATAAAACCGGATTTGGATCTTCAATCGCCGCCAACAGTAATCCCTTTGCATCTTCGGGGAAGGCTGGATATACAACTTTTAATCCCGGCGTTTTCGTAAACCAGGCCTCATTGCTTTGAGAGTGAAAAGGACCGGCACCTGTTCCTGCACCTGTTGGCATTCTGACTACTACATCAGCTTTCTCTCCCCAGCGATAATGTGTTTTGGCTAAATTATTTACAATTTGATTGAAACCGCAGGTTACAAAATCTGCAAATTGCATTTCTACAACGGCTTTATAACCATTAATAGATAAGCCTAAACCAGTCCCAACAATTGCCGATTCGCAGATTGGAGTGTTTCTAACCCTGCCTTTTCCATATTTAGAAGTGAAACCATCCGTGATTTTAAATGCCCCGCCATAATCGGCAATATCTTGCCCCATTAAAACCAGATTGGAATATTTTTGCATGGCAAGGTCTAAACCATCGGTTATGGCGTCTAAGTATCTTTTTTCTGTTGATCCTTGTGACGGTTTTGAAACCTCTTGTTCGTAAGGGAAATACATATCACTTTCCTCTTGGGCAGAGTCGGCTTCTGGTTCAGGCTCTTCAAATGCTTCTTCAACTTCTAGCTCAAGATCTCTTTTAATTTGAATTTTAAGATCGATAGCCAGATCAGATGTTAGAATTTGTTGTTCGATTAAATAAGATTCAAAATTATTTAATGGATCTTTTTTCTCCCATTCATCAAACAGTTCTTGTGGAACATATTTTGTGCCCGAAGCTTCTTCATGTCCACGCATTCTAAAGGTTAGACATTCGACTAAAACCGGCCGCGGATTTTTTCGTAAATCAGTAGCTAAGCGATCTATGGTGTCATAAACTTCTAGAATATTATTTCCATCAATTTGCACACCTTCTATGCCATAGCCAATCGCCTTATCTACTAAATTTTTGCATTTAAATTGTTCTGATTTTGGAGTCGATAATCCATAACCATTATTTTCAATTAGAAAGATAACTGGCAAATCCCAAACAGCGGCTACGTTAACGGCTTCATGAAAATCGCCCTCACTTGTTGCACCCTCTCCAGTATAAACTAAAGTAACTTTTTGTCTTTCGGCCAAAACATCTGCTAGCGCAATTCCATCAGCCAAAGCCATCTGTGGACCGAGATGTGAAATCATCCCGATAATTTTATAATCCTGCGTACCGAAATGGAAAGATCGATCTCTGCCTTTGGTAAAGCCCGTTACTTTGCCTTGCCATTGCGCCATCAATTTTTTTAAAGGAATATCTCGCGTTGTAAAAACACCCAGATTGCGGTGCATAGGCAAGATATATTCATCGCTTTGCATAGCTAAGGTACTGCCAACGGCAATAGCTTCTTGACCAATACCCGAGAACCATTTGCCAATTCTGCCCTGGCGCAAAAGTTTCAGCATTTTATCTTCAACCATTCGAGGGTAAAGAAGTCTTTTGTATAAATTCAATAAGAATTTGTCGTCTTTTTCTCCGCGATTGAAGTGCATATAAATTTCAATTTACAATTAGCAGTTTTAACACGATGGTTAAGACTCTTTATTTTTTTTCATTTCCTCAAATTGCTTTGCGAACGATTTATCGGCAACTTTTGGCATCTCACGATATTTCCCCCAACTTTTTTTGAAGAATGTTTTCAGCATGAAGTTTTTAAACCTTCCACCGAAAAAGTCCATCCATTTACGGTTCTGCATCATTCTGTTAAACATGCCCCAACCAATCTCTTCAACTTTTCCATTATCATGCGCTGTTGCTGCATCTCTGCGATTAAGCAACAGCATTTTATGGATATCGATTTTAACCGGGCAAACTTCAGAACATTTACCGCAAAGGCTAGAGGCATAACTTAAATGCTTAAACTCTTCCATTCCTTTTAAATGTGGCGTAATTACCGATCCAATTGGGCCACTGTAAGTAGTATTGTAGGTATGGCCACCAATGTTTTTATAAACCGGACAAGCATTTAAACAAGCACCACAACGGATGCAGTATAAGCCTTGTCGCTGATCCTTTTGTGCCAGCAAATTTGTACGTCCATTATCCAAAAGAATCACGTACATTTCTTCTGGTCCATCGGTTTCGTTGGGTTGGCGTGGCCCGCTCAAAATTGTATTGTAAACGGTAAGATTTTGGCCCGTTCCGTGCGAGGCCAATAATGGCCAGAACAGATCTAAATCTGCCATTGAAGGAATAACTTTCTCAATTCCAACAATTGCAATATGAATTTTAGGAAAGGTGGTACTTAAACGAGCATTTCCCTCATTTTCGGTTAAGGCAATACTTCCGGTATCGGCAATTAAAAAGTTTCCACCACTAATTCCAATATCCGCGTTTAAATATTTATCACGAAGCAATTCTCTTGCTTTTTGTACCAATTGAGGAGGAGTTGCATCAATAGGAGTTCCAAATTTATCATGGAATAATTGTGCAATGTCGGTTGCACTTAAGTGCATGGCAGGTGTAACAATATGATATGGTGCCTGCCCCAATAACTGAACAATATATTCGCCTAAATCACTTTCTAAGGATTCAATATTATTTTTCTCCAAAAAATCATTTAGATGAATTTCTTCGGTGGTCATCGATTTTGATTTGATAACCGTTTTACCGTTGTTTCTTTTAATGATGTTGAGGATTTCCTGTTGTGCTTCCTCGGCATCGTTTGCCCAGATTACTTTGCCTCCTCTGCGCTGGAAATTCGATTCAAATTCTGGCAGGAATTTATCGAGATTTTCCATAACCCGCCATTTAACAACATGAGCTTTCTTTTTAGATGCTTCTAGGTTTTCGAATTTAGATAATCCACGCTCAACAGCTGCATTGTACTTGCCAATATTGTAATTTATGGTTTTACGATGCGGTAAATCGAAAGCTTTTTCACCGGATTTTTCTAAAAATTCCTCGGAGGTTTTCATCATATTTCAAAGATAGGAATTTCTACTGCCAGCAAAAGTATTGTGCATAAAAAAGCCCCGATGAAATGTCGGGGCTTAGATATTTTTTTCATAACTACCAAACTAGCTTAACATCGTATTTATGAACATTTATATCTTTAGTGATAAGACTAAAATTCATATCAACTGCTGTAGAAACAATGATCCTATCAAAAGGATCTCTGTGCAGAAATGGCAAGTCTTTAAGTATATTAAGTGCACTTATTTGTATTGGAAGAATGAGAATGCTATTTGCAGAACAAGAATCCGAAAGTTCATCTAAAGTATATTCTAGTTTTAGTTTGCCTAGTGATTGTTTTATAGAAATCTCCCAAAACTGGCTACACTAACATATAAATTACAGTTGCTATCTTCAAGAATTTCTCTTGCTTTATTAGATAGCATATTGCTATCATCCTGCATCCACAATAAAGTATGCGTATCTAAAAGATATTGCTTCACTAGATGTAATCCTTAAAATCATTTAGAGGTTCGTCAAAATCGGGGCTCATTTTCATTTTTCCTTTAAGCAAACCAATTTTTCTTTTTTTATTTTCCTCTGATTCTGTTTTTGTTTTTTTCTGTAAAATAAAATCGATAAAATCTTCTACTTCTTGTTGGTAAGCAACAGGTATCATCTTTATTTTTTCGAAAATTTGCGCTTGACTCATAAGTTTTGATTTAATCAAAAATAATATTTTAAAATTAATATGTCAAACGGATTACGATAAGATGATAAAACAAAAGCCCCGATGAAATGTCGGGGCTTAAATTTTTTAGCTTTTTATTTCTTTGGATTTCCTTTACCATCCATATCAACTACTGGACGTTTGGCCTGATTAGCCAACTCCCAAGCAATATAATAAGTTAAGTGTGCTCTTTTTGCCAATAAGGGGAAGTTTATTTTGCTTATTTCATCACCCGGTCTGTGATAATCTTGTTGTAACATACCGTCGTAATAGAAAATGATTGGAATGCCCAGTTTAGCAAAATTGTAGTGATCAGAACGGTAATAAATACGTTCTGTATCTTTTGGATCATCATATTTAAAATCCAGTTTCATTTTGGTGTAGGTTGCATTAACTCTATCTTGTAAAGTAGCTAAGTCGCTGCTTAACATTTTTGAACCCACTGAATATATATAGTTTGCAGAATCTGGCTTGCCCAAATATTCTTCACCAATACGGCCAATCATATCCGTATTTAAATCGGCAATTGTATTTTCTACGGGGAACACCGGATGCTCAGAGTACCATTCAGAGCCCCAAAGTCCTTTCTCTTCCCCAACTACAGTCATGAATAAGATGCTGCGTTTTGAGCCTTTGCCAGCCTTCTTCGCGTCAGTAAAAGCTTTAGCCATTAACAATACGCCTGTAGTGCCAGATCCATCGTCATCAGCCCCATTGTTAATTTTATCTGGGCCTTCAACTTCTGGTGTAATACCAATATGGTCGTAGTGGCCAGTTAAAACTAAGACTTCTTTCTTCAAAACAGGATCTGTTCCTTCTAAAAATCCCAACACGTTTTCGCAACGTACTGGAGTTTCTTTTTTCATTGCACTAGCTGAAACAGCAACATTTAAAGTTTGCGAAGCAGGTTTAGTCGTTTCAGCAATTTTTTTCTGTACAGCTTCAACCGAGGTATTGGCTGTTTTTAAAATTTCATTTGCTGTAGCAGTAGAAATGGAAATCGATGTAAAAGGATTTTGCTTTTTCATCCGATCTATATTTTCCTGAGTTTTCATCACATTAGATCCTGCAGTGTACGAGGCTTTGCGGTCTTCTGTCATGTTATCCAAACTAGGATCGATTAAAATAACTGCCTTTGCTTTGCTTTGAGCCAAGAAAGTCATCTTTCTTGCACGAGCCATCATGGCCTGGCGTCTATCTACTTTATCGCCAGCTTTAGCCGTTGGATCTCCCGTAGCAAACATTAAAACTATTTTTCCTTCAACATTAATGCCTTCGAAATCGTTGTAGCCATCTTTTGTTAAACCGTAACCAACAAAAACTACATCATTAGAGCTAAAAGTGAAGCCGTTTAATCCAACAGAATTACTTGGAATAACGAAATCTTTATACGCTTCTTTTGGTTGACCATTAATGGTAAACATACTTTCGCTTACGCTATAATTTGCCAGATCGATTTTTTGAAAATAGCCCCCGTCAACCGGTCCTTTTAAACCCAAAGATTTAAAATAGTCGCGGATATAATCTGCAGCCATCCAAGCGCCTTTTTTTCCGGTTTCGCGACCTTCGTATGCATCAGATGCCAGTACAGAAAGATGCTTGTAAGCATTTTCCGGATTAATTGCCTTACCAAACTTTATTGCATCCTTATTGGGTACAAGCGGTTTAATTTGAGCAAAGCAACCAGCACTAAGTATAGATGCCAAGCCCAGGGTTAGAAATTTTTTATTCATTTTTTATAAAAAGTTAGTTGATTTGTTGTTGCTAACAAGATATCTTATCAACCCTGTTTTGATGACGACCGCCTTCAAACGCAGTGTTTAAAAAAGTTGTTGTAATCATTTTAGCAAGTTCTTCTGATACAAATCTTGCCGGAATGCATAAAACGTTGGCATTATTGTGCTTGCGAACTAAAGATGCAACTTCGTTTTCCCAGCATAAACCCGCTCTTATATTTTGATGCTTGTTTGCTGTAATGGCCACACCATTTGCAGATCCGCAAAGTAAAATGCCGTACTCAAATTCTCCACTTTCTACTGCAGAAGCAACAGGATGGGCAAAATCTGGATAATCTACAGAATCAAGCGTATAGGTTCCAAAATCCTTAACCTCATAATCACTAAGGAAATTTTTTAAAACCTCCTTATAATCAAAACCTGCATGATCAGCACCAATAGCAATTTTTATTTTTGTATCAGACATTGCCAAATTTATAGAGAATTATGAAATCTATTCGTAATGTTTTTGTTAGCTAGCGTAAAATGCCGCTTCATCTTTTTTCTTCTTTCTTTCGATGTAAGCAGACACAAAAATACTCAATTCATAAAGTAAAAACAGAGGAGTTGCTACAATTAACATGGTCATAATATCCGGTGTAGGCGTTACGATAGCTGCAATAATTAAGATGATAACCGCTGCATACCTTCTGCTTGACCGCATTAATTTAGGTGTCATTAATCCTAATTTGGAAAGAATAAAGATGATTACCGGAAGCTCAAAAATAATTCCTGTTCCTAATGTTAAAGTAGAAACTGAAGACAAGTAAGAATCAACAGTGAAAGTATTCTTAATTTCTTCACTTACCGTATATCCGGTTAAAAAGTTAACCGATAATGGACAAACTACAAAATAACCAAACAAAATACCAATGATAAAAAGTACTGATGCGAAAAAAACAAATCCGCTGGCAGATTTACGTTCATTTTCATGCAATGCTGGCTTAATAAAGCGCCAAATTTCCCAAAGCAAATATGGAAAGCCCGCAACAATACCACACATTACACATACATTTAACTGAAGATTAAACTGCCCGGCCATTTCGGTATTGATAATCTCACCGTTAATTTTGGTAATGCACATATCCTTACCAAGTGACGGAAAATGTTCAACCAGTTTACACATCATACGGTAAGTCCAAAAATCCGGTTTTTTCGGGCCAAAAATTACTTTGTCTAAAATTTCTTCATTGAAATAAAAAGCGATGCCGGTAAATACACCAATTGCAATAACTGCTCTAATTAAATGCTTACGCAATACGTCTAGGTGATCAAAAAAAGACATTTCTGCCTCTAAAGTTGTGCCTTTATTCCCGATCGCTTTTAAAAGGGATGATTTTTTAGTGTCGCTCATGTTGAAAACAAAAATACCATTCTAAATGAATAGAATGGTATGTACGTGTTAAATATAGAAATAGTTTATATTAATATGAGAAATAGCTTTAAAAATAGAATTTAACAATAAGCAAATTAAGAGATTTAATGCTTAAAGTAATTGAATATTAAAGCGTTTCGGTTCTGTTAAATAATAAACTAGATTTTCACTTTGATTACACTTAACTGCTTTAAATTTTTAGGATCCTTATAATTAAATTGATATATCCCATCTTCTCCGGTTACAATTAAAGATTTTGGGCCAGCAATTACATCGAAACTTTTAATATTGTTAAGATGTTGCAACAGGTTATCGCTTATTTTGTAATTATCATCAATGCTGAAACTCTTTAAGCCAAAATTACCTTCACAAAGAAATAAATTATCGTTACTTACGCTTAATCCATGTGGATTTTGCATTGGATAAACGGCAAGCTGTTTAGGTTTTGTCGGGTCTTCAATATCCACAACTTCTAATTGGTTACTTGCCTGCCTGCAATTATTGCCGGTTCGTAAAGTAACGTAAGCGTATTTTCCTTGTACAACAACGGGATCGCAGGCAAAAACATGGCTATAAGTAGAGAGTTTGATAGGATTTGCAGGATCAGCTGCACTAAAAATATGCATACCGGTACTCGTTCCGATAAACAATTTGTTCTCGTAAGGAAATATTGTTTCAACGCCCCATCCCAAATTTATCTTTTTAACAAATGATGGGTCTGAAGCAACTCTTAGATCAAATAAACCCAAATCAACATTGCCAACCGTATATAAATAGTTGCTCATTATGGTAAATCTGGCCATAGAACCACCCTGTCCGGAGGCGCTAGGGCTGCTACTGCTAGAAATATTATTATATGAATCGGCGTACATAAGCTCTTTTCTATACGTTTCCTTTTTTACCAGCGTGTCTTTGTAGATGTAAAGATATTTTTCTGAACCTACTGAAAACGCCTTCTGAAAAACATCAGTTACTCTTTTAACTTGTTTAATATTATTCATGTTGGAAATATCAAAAGCAAGTAAATCAATAAAATTGTCGGCGTAGAGAATGTTGTTGTAGATGGCTAGGTCTACATTTCCTGGGATTTGTAAAAAACCTACATTAACAGGTGCACTCGGATTAGAATTGTTATAAATATGAATACCTTCATTAGGTTCGTTTATGAAAAGATAATCATTATAGACGTATATTTTTCCTGTTTTTTTAGCCTGAACCGCTTTGGTTATTCCTACAGGTAAAGCTCTCATCTCTTTAACAGAAATCATTTTTGCAATCTGTATCAGTTCATATTCATCCTTTTTACATTGAGTAAATAATACAACAACAAATAGAAGGACTAGTGCGTTAATTAGATTTTTTTTCATAATACGAGGGTTTTAATGTAGAAACGAGGTCTATGGTTAAAACGCTACAAGATAGGCTGTTATTTATCGACTTTATTTAACAATTAAAAATAATCGAGAAGTTTCCGTATTAATAAATCACGACATTATAGAGGTCATTTGGAAACCGATCAAAAAAAAAAGGCTGTTCAGTGTATTTGAACAGCCTTTCATATTACTAGATATAATTATCGTTTTATTTTTCAATAAATTCGAACGTCTCCATAAACTTTGTAGTGAAATTCCCAGCTCTAAAGTTCGGATCTTTCATCAATTGTAAATGGAATGGAATGGTTGTTTTAACACCTTCAATTACGAATTCGCCTAAGGCACGTTCCATTGTGCAGATCGCTTCTTCACGAGTTTGAGCAACGCAAATTAACTTGGCAATCATCGAATCGTAGTTTGACGGAATCTGATAACCTGCATAAACATGTGTATCAACCCGAACGCCGTGGCCACCTGGAGAATGAAAATTAGTAATTTTACCTGGCGATGGACGGAAGTTGTTTGCCGGATCTTCTGCATTTATGCGGCATTCAATCGCATGCATATCAGGGAAATAGTTTTTGCCTGAAATTGGAATTCCTGCAGCAACCTTAATCTGTTCTTTAATTAAATCGAAATTGATTACTTCTTCCGTAACTGGGTGTTCTACCTGGATACGGGTATTCATTTCCATAAAGTAGAAATTACGGTGTTTATCAACCAAAAATTCGATTGTACCTGCACCTTCATAATTTACGGCTGTAGCACCTTTAATTGCAGCTTCACCCATTCTAACACGCAGTTCATCCGTCATAAATGGAGAAGGAGATTCTTCAACCAACTTTTGGTGACGGCGTTGAATGGAACAATCGCGTTCTGATAAATGGCAGGCTTTACCAAATTGATCCCCAATAATCTGGATTTCAATGTGGCGTGGATCTTCAATGTATTTTTCTAAATATAAACCATCGTTACCAAAGGCTGCGCCAGATTCTTGACGGGCACTATCCCATGCGTTTTCAAAATCTTCGTCTTTCCAAACTACACGCATACCTCTACCGCCACCACCGGCAGTAGCTTTAAGAATAACTGGATAGCCCATTTCATTGGCAATCGCAATTCCTTCTTTAACGCTGTTTAATAAGCCTTCAGAACCTGGAATTGTAGGTACGCCCGCAGTTTTCATGGTTTCTTTAGCCGAAGCCTTATCGCCCATTCCGTTAATTTGCTCAGGTGTTGCACCAATAAATTTAATACCATACTCAAGGCAAATATTTGAAAATTTGGCGTTCTCTGATAAGAAACCGTAACCAGGGTGAATGGCATCAGCATTAGTTAATTCTGCTGCTGAGATAATATTTGGAATATTTAAATAAGAATCTTTACTAGGAGGGGGGCCAATACAAACAGCCTCATCAGCAAAACGTACGTGTAAACTTTCGCGATCTGCGGTAGAGTAAACAGCAACTGTTTTGATGCCCATTTCCTTACAGGTACGGATAATACGCAAAGCGATTTCACCCCTGTTGGCAATTAGTATTTTTTTAAACATATATTTTAAATTAGCTAATTAGCTAATTAGTTAATTAGCTAATTAGATAGGTTCTACTAAAAATAACGGTTGATCGTATTCTACAGGAGATGCATTATCAACCAATATTTTAACAATACGACCTGAAACTTCACTTTCAATTTCGTTGAAAAGTTTCATCGCCTCAATAATACAAACAACTTTACCAGTACCGATTTCATCTCCAACATTAACGAACATTGGCTTATCCGGACCTGCAGAGCGATAGAAAGTACCGATCATTGGCGATTTAACTGTAATGTAGTTTGATGTATCTTCTGCAGCTGGAACAGCAGGTGTTGGAACTGGCGCTGTTGGAGCTGTAGCTACCGGAGCTGTTGCCTGTACAAGTGGCGCTTGTGGTACTGTAGCATGCACAACTGTTGGTGCCTGGTTTGTTTTAATGGTGATTTTAAAGTTTTCTTGCTCAATAGCAACTTCGTTTACACCAGAACGAGAAACAAATTTAATCAGTTCCTGTATTTGTTTGATATCCATTTTTTAAGCTTGTTATGTAAAAAATAGTGTTAATGAATTAACTAAGTTATACTTTTTTTGTTTTAATTTTTTGGTTTTTTAGTTTTTTCGATGTTGTTGTTTGGATAGGCTTTCTAAAAAAACTTACCACCTAACAAACCAAAAAACTAACTATTGTAAGCCCATTTAAGGTAGATTGATCCCCATGTAAACCCACCACCAAAGGCAGCCAATACAATGTTATCACCTTTTTTCAACTTACTCTCCCATTCCCATAAACATAAAGGAATGGTTCCATTTGTTGTGTTGCCATAACGTTCAATGTTAATCATAACTTTATCCGTTGTAACACCCATTCGGTTTGCAGTAGCATCAATAATGCGTTTATTTGCTTGATGTGGTACCAGCCAGGCAACGTCTTCAGCGGTTAGGCTATTGCGTTCCATAATTTCTGCAGCTACATCGGCCATATTGGTAACGGCAAATTTGAATACGGTTGGGCCTTCTTGGTGTGCATAATGCAATCTCGCATCAATTGTTTCGTGTGTGGCAGGCATTACCGATCCGCCAGCTTTCATGCCCAAGAAATCTCTTCCGGAACCATCGGTTCTTAAAATCGAATCTAAAACACCAAAACCTTCTTCGTTTGGTTCAAGCAAAGCACATCCGCAGCCATCACCAAAAATAATGCAGGTTGTACGGTCTTCGTAATTGATAATTGACGACATTTTATCGCCACCAACAACCAATACTTTTTTGTGTCTTCCCGATTCGATAAATGAAGCACCTGTTGATAGGCCGAATATAAAGCCAGAACATGCCGCCTGTAAATCGTAACCCCAGGCATTTGTTGCCCCAATTTTATCAGCTAAAACATTTGCCGTAGCAGGGAAAGTGAAATCTGGAGTGGTGGTGCAAAAGATAATCAAATCGATTTCCTTGGCATCAATACCTCTCTTCTTAAGCAAGCCGTTTACTGCATGAACTGCCATATCGGAAGTGCCTAAACCTTCGCCCTTTAAAATTCTACGTTCTTTAATTCCTGTTCTGCTGGTTATCCATTCATCCGAAGTATCAACCATGGTTTCTAACTCTGCGTTTGTAAGCACATAGTCTGGGACGTAACCATTTACTGCCGTAATAGCAGCGTGAATTTTACTCATTTTAATAAATTATTTAAATGCAATTCTAATTTTTTCTACCAATCCGGTAGTAATCATCTCTCTAGATTGGAGCACCATATTTTTAACCGCTAATGGGCTAGAAATACCATGGCCAATAACCACAGGAGCATTAACACCTAAAACCGGACTTCCTCCATATTGTTCGTAATTAAAACGATCAAAAAATTCGTCCTTTAATCCTTTTTTAATGGTTAGTACATAAAAAGACTCTGCTAGTTTAAGCATTACATTTCCTGTAAAACCATCACAAACAATAACATCGGCTTTATCGTTAAACAAATCCCGGCCTTCTACGTTTCCTACAAAATTAAATAGATTGGTTTCTTTCATCAAAGGGAAGGTAGCCATACTTAGCATATTTCCTTTCTCATCTTCTTCACCTATATTCATCAACGCAACTTTGGGGGTATTTATTTGCAATAAATTTTCTGCGTATAAACTTCCCAAAACTCCAAATTGAAGTAAAATATCAGGTTTGCAATCCGCATTTGCACCTACATCTAGGAGTAAACCCGTGCCACCTTTAATTTTTGGAAGTATTGTACATAAACATGGGCGGATAATGCCCGGGATAGTTTTAACGCTAAAAACAGCGCCAACTAACATCGCACCAGAGTTGCCAGCACTTGCGAAAGAATCGATTTTGCCTTCTTTTAAAAGATTAAAACCAACGGCTATGCTCGATTTTGGTTTCTGAACGATTGCTTTGGTGGGGTGTTCGCCCATACCAATTACTTCATCAGTATGAACGTATTCAAAATGATCCGGATTAAAGCCCTCTTCTGCTAGAATGGGTTTAATCTGTTCGGTATCGCCGATAAGAACTAAATGTTCACCAGCGTTTAGCGATTGATGAGCTGCTATTGCTCCCAAAACAATTGCTTTGGGAGCATAGTCTCCGCCCATTATGTCGAGGCCTATTTTCATAGAAAAAATCTGTTTGTGTTAGTTCAGGTGTAATCCTGAATTTTTCAGTTGACTAAGGTATGACTAAAGCCGCTGAAAACACAAACAATTTTTTAAGAAAATTACCCGATTTGAGTATTTTCGATAACCAATTTACCGTTATAGTATAGGTTACCATCAACGTTGTAAGCACGGTGAGGTACGTGTATAGCACCTGTTGCCGAGCATGTTGCCAAAGAAGGAGTCACAGCTTTATAGTGCGTTCTTCTTTTATTTTTTCTCTGTTTCGAGATTTTCCGTTTTGGATGTGCCATTGGTATATAATCTAATTATTTTTTTAACTTATTAAGTGCTTCCCAACGTGGGTCGCTATTTTCTTCATTTTCTTCGTGCTGTTTGTCGATTGATAATTTCTCCAAACGATCAATCATTTCCTGATCACAATCTTTATCAGCTTGCTCACAGTTTTTTATATAAGGCACCGCTACGTTAATCATTTCGTATAAAGGACCTGATATGTCAATTGAAGTTTCTTTACGGCTTAACGAGATAATTTCATCGTCATCGCTTTCCAGTTCAGCTTCTGCAAACTTTACAATCTGTCTTTCGTACAAATTTATTGGTAGCGGAAATTCAGATAAGCATTTATCGCAATCTAAATTTACTGTTCCAATTACTTTGAATTTTAAAAGCATCATGGTCTCTTGTTTCTCAAGTTCCAGGTCTACTTTCAAATTTCCACTTTTAATTAACGAATACTCAAAAGCATTAAAAAAGGTGTCATCTAGCTCATATTCAAACTGATGAATGCCCAATTTTAATCCGGTAAACGGTAATGAAAATTGTTTTAGTGGGTTCAAAGTACTGTAAAATTTTAGCCTGCAAATGTAGGGATAAAATAATTAGATTAAAAATGTTTTTTAAAAATTGTTGGGTTTGAATTTCTGGTAATTAAGAATGGGGGCATAATCAAATCGACTTACGAAGTTTTGAGGCCTTTGTGCAAGGGAAACTTCGACAGTCTCCGATACCATAACCTTAACTATTGAATTTTTATACAGCCAACACCATTTCCTTGTTATTTCTGCTCCATTCGCTCCACGATCCAACATAAAGTTTGGGAATTGGCAAACCCGCATAATCCATCGCCAAAAGTGTATGGCAAGCCGTTATACCCGATCCGCAATGCACAATGATGTTTTCTGATTTAAAATTTTCTAAAGCTTTTAAATATTTTTCTTTTAAAGCTTCTGGTGCGAGAAAAAATCCTTCTGCATTCAAATTTTCGGTAAAAGGGATATTTGTTGCGCCTGGAATATGCCCAGCAATAAGATCGATGGGTTCTGTTAAACCTGCAAATCGATTCGCATCTCGAACATCTATCACCATGTATTCATCCGTTTTGGCAACTTTTTCTACTTCATCAATATTAGAGAGGGGCAAATCCCAAGCTGTAATTTTGTATGGCTCAACGTTTTTTGCAACTTCTATTTTATTACTTAAGGGGAAGCCTGCTTTAACAGCGGCGTCAAAGCCACCGTCAATTACCTGCACTTTTGTATGTCCTACCGCTTTCAACATCCACCATAGCCTAGCCGCCGCGTTTCCACCATTTTTATCATCATAAACAACAACATGGTCGTTTTTTGAAATTCCAAATTTTTGCAAAACCTGAGCGAATTGGTTAAAACTTGGAAGTGGATGTCTTCCGCCATTGGCAAAATCATCAATGTTTGCCAAATCATTGTTTACATCAGCGAAGAGCGCACCTTCCAAATGCTGTTCATCATATCTGGCTTTTGATCCTGCACTGGTATCAATAATAACAATTTCTTCTAACTGACTTAATTCGATTAAATCTTTAGGTTTTATAATTGGGGAAATTGGATTCATTTTGTAAAATTTTTTGGTTCGATTTTTTGATTAAAGCCAAAAGCCCTAATGCCGGGCCAATTGCCAATACCATATAAAGATATTTACTATTAATCTGTTTTGATAAAATATTGAGGAGCTGAATGCTAATTATGGTAATTGCAAAGCCAATGCAATTTACGATTGTTAAGGAAGTTCCTCTAGTTTCTGCAGTTGAGTATTTTGCAATCAGCGATGAGAACAATGGAGAGTCGGCTGTTGCGGTTAACCCCCAAATAGATAAAAACATAAGGACTACAGGCATTGAACTTGTTAATACAATGGGAGATAATAAACAGCATATTCCCGAAATGCATAAGGCAGCTGTGGCAATTTTTTTGGCACCAAGACGCTGAGATAATATTCCGCCAAAAGCACAACCTAAACTGCCTATTCCAATTACCATGAAACTAAGCAGAGATACGTTGAAACTCAGGTGATTTTGAGATCTATAAAAATTCAATACCAATGGAAGAAATGCCCAAAAAGCATACAATTCCCACATATGGCCAAAATAACCAAAAGCTGTAGCTCTAAATTGCTCATTTTTGAAACCCAAAATAAAGTGGGCGAAATTTACCTTTTGGCCTGCTTTGCGAAAGGGACCATCTGGAATGAAAATGAAAAGTGCCAAGCCTCCAATTACTGCCAGAAACGATGTTGCATAAATTACATATTGCCAGGAAAAACTTAAACTTAAGCTTTTAATTAGGTGTGGGAATGCAGTTCCCAGAACCAATGCGCCAACTAAAAACCCAAGCGATTTACCCAATCCTTCTTGATAATAATCTGAAGCGATTTTCATACCTACTGGATAAATTCCGGCAAGCATAAAGCCTGTTAAAAAACGGCAACTCATTAAAGCTTCAATCGGGATGTTTTCGAAGCAAATACCAAGGTTAAATACGGCAGCAATTAGTGCACAGATGCCAAAAACTTTTGAAGGCGAGAAGTAATCTGATATGGCAAAAACGGCAAAAACCAGCGTGCCTGCAATAAAGCCAAACTGAACCATACTGGTTAAATTGGCTAAAAGATTGGTTTCGTGATTGTAATTTTTAGCAATATCGACTAAAACTGCGTTCCCTGCAAACCATAAAGAAGTGCAGAGAAACTGCGAAACCACAATGATTGGTAAAACAAGTTTTAGTGTGGGACGTTTTTTCATTACTGGTAGGACCTAATTCGGGGGCCAATATACTAGATTTTCAAAAATTAAAATCTATTGTGTGCTAAGCCAAAAGCTTTCGCGGACTATTCGCCCTTAATAAAATCCTTTAAAACTTTTTTGGCATCCGAGCCTATTGGTGATTCTCCTTTATAAATGATGTTGTCAATTTTCCAAGATTTCTCCTTTATTAGAAGAATTTCATCTTGCCACGAAGTTTTGTAGGTAGCGTTTTTAAAATTTGCAGTTACGCTCGCTGTATCTCCATCTATTTTTATTTTTTCAACAGAAACGGAGGTTGGACCTTCATATAAACTCGAAAAAATGTCGCCTTCAATTAAATCCGGTTTATCGTTTGGATGTGTGCTTTTTAAAATCGCTTCTTCGCTAGCTTTCTCCTTTTTTATTGTACCAGATAATAATTTTGATAGATTGGCACTTAAAAGGGATGTTTTTGCCGAATTATGGTCTGCAGTGTAATTCTTATAAAAACTTTCTACAACAGTTTTAATTTCCTGATTTGCATTGTTGCAACCAAGCATACCTACCGTAAAAACCACTAACGCAAATAAGGTTATTTTTTTCATCTTGTTTAATTGAAACTCATTTATAATTATTTGCTATACTGAATCCACGAAGCGGTACTAAAATTGATTATTTTAGAGCAAAAGCGTAGTTCAGTAAATTTTAGGATGTCGCCACAATGGCAGAATAGGAGTGATGTGCGAAGATAGTAATCTTAGTTTATTTTCTCTGCAAATTGTATTTAGGCTTTGGGCAGAAGTTATTGCATTGCCCTAACTAATATAAACCTGATTGGACGAAAAGCCCCAATTTTTTATTGGGCTTGTAGGGAAAGCAGGACTTTTGGAACCAATGGAATACTGGACCTTGCTTTACAAGTAATAAAATACTAAACCTTAACTTAGATTTTGCTTTTGCTTTTACGAAGCATCATCCTTAATATCGAACTGAGTTTCTACAACTTTTCCGCCACCGCGTAATTGATTGCTTAACAGTTCCTCTTGCTCTCTACGGTTTTTTACAATGTGGATTGCCGAAAATAAGGCTTCAGTAAACGAAGTAGAGTCGGCTAAATCTTTCCCTGCAATATCGTAACCTGTTCCATGATCTGGAGAAGTTCGTACAAAGTTTAAACCAGCAGTATAATTAACGCCATTATGGAAAGCCAAAGTTTTAAAAGGAATTAGTCCTTGATCGTGATACATGGCTAACACGGCATCAAACTGTTTGTAACTGCCATTGCCAAAGAAGCCATCGGCAGGGTATGGCCCAAAACAAACAATGCCCTTATCATAAGCTTCCTGAATGGCCGGAGTAATAATTTCTGCTTCTTCAGTACCTAATAAACCATTATCACTAGCATGTGGATTTAAGCCCAAAACTGCAATTTTTGGTTTTTCAATCCAGAAGTCTTTTTTCAAGCTTTCATTAATCAGCTTTAATTTGCTTAATATTTTTTCTTTGGTAATGGAAGTTGGAACATCTTTAACGGGAATATGTCCGGTTACCACACCAACACGTAAATTTTCGCTGATTAAAAACATCAGTACATCTTTACTTCCACTTTTTTCTTGTAAATATTCAGTGTGCCCAGGAAATGCAAATGTTTCTGATTGGATGTTATGTTTGTTAATCGGAGCGGTTACCAAGGCGTCAATATCTCCATTAATTAGATCTGAAGTTGCCCTTTCTAACGATAGTAGAGCATATTTTCCACCTGTTTCGGTAACCTGACCAAGTTCTATTTTTACATCTTCTTCCCAGCAATTAATCATGTTTGCTTTTTTTACCTGAGCTTGGTTGGCATGATTGATTACGTTGAAACTGAAATCGCCAAGGTTGTTCGCTTTTCTGTGGAACGATGAAACCTTGGTATGGCCATAAACAATTGGAGTACAATAATTTAAAATAGCAGGATTGGATAATGTTTTGATAATTACCTCTAAACCTATGCCGTTCACGTCGCCTATACTGATGCCAATTTTAAGTTTATTGCTCATAATTACTGGAAAATTTTAGCGCAAATTACTGATTTTCGTTTAAAGACTTTAAAAAAAATGAAACCACAAGGAACACGAAGTGATTTGCAAAGAAATATTAAGCCTATCTTTGCAATATAATTTAATTTTAAAAGTTCCGATTCTCGGGATTGAGGTATGAGTTTAGTAAAAGCGAAAAAACATTTAGGTCAGCATTTTTTAACAGACAAAGGCATTGCCAACCGCATTGTAGAAAGTTTGGTAAATACCGATAAGTACAAGCAAGTTTTAGAAGTTGGACCTGGAATGGGAATTCTGTCTGATTTTTTGTTGCAACGCGAAGATTTGGAGACATACTTAATTGACATTGATACAGAATCTTTTCATTTTTTAAACGAAAAATATCCGCAATTGGGTGATCGCTTAATTAATGGGGATTTTTTGAAATTAGATTTCGACGCTATTTTTCCAAATCAATTTGCGATTATTGGAAACTTCCCTTACAACATTTCATCTCAGATTTTATTTAAGATTTTAGATAACCGCAATAAAGTTGTCGAAATGGTTGGCATGTTTCAAAAGGAAGTTGCCCAGCGCTGTGCTTCTCCATCAGGAACAAAAGAATATGGCATTTTAAGTGTGTTTCTTCAGGCCTATTATAAAATTGAATATCTGTTCACCGTTAAACCCGGAACTTTCAACCCACCACCTAAAGTAAATTCTGCGGTAATTCGTTTAACCCGAAACGATGTTGAGCAATTGGATTGCGATGAAAAATTATTTTGGCGTGTTGTGAAAGCTGGATTTAACCAACGAAGAAAAACTTTGCGTAACGCACTATCTGCAGTTATGCCACGAGATAAAATGGATGACCATATTTATTTTGAAAAAAGAGCAGAGCAGTTAACGGTAGCGGATTTTATTGCGCTAACGAAGCATGTAAGTTCCTTAATATAAATTGATTTTTTCATTTGAGTATTCATTGCCGTCGTGCTTCAGCCAGGCATTTGTTTAAATTTTATTTGAAGCTTAACAAAACCTTTTTTATCCCCATATCGACATGCCCTTGGGAACATGTCTAATCATTTTGCTTATTCATTGCCGTCGTGCTTCAGCCAACGGGCATTTGTTTAAATTTTATTTGAAGCTTAACAAAACCCTCTTTATCCCCATATCGACATGCCCTTGGGAACATGTCTAATCATTTTGCTTACTCATTGCCGTCGTGCTTCAGCCGACGGATATGTGTTTAAATTTTATTTGAAGCTTAACAAAACCTTCCTTATCCTTATGTTCGACATGCCCTTGTGAACATGTTTAACCATTTTGTTTAATCATTGCCGCGTGCTTCAGCCGACGGATATTAGATATGTACCTTACCCTACTTCGCCTTCAAAAACCAGTTTGGCAGGCCCGCATAAAAACACATTGGTAAATTTTTGGCCGTCGTAATCAAATTCGATTTTAATATCGCCACCTAAAACTTTAATATCGGTTTTAATATGTCCGGTTTGATTTTTATGTTTAGCCATGGCCATGGCTACTGCAGTAACGCCCGTTCCACAGGCATAGGTTTCATCCTCAACACCGCGTTCGTAAGTGCGCACAAATAAATGGTCGCCATTGTCTTCAACAAAGTTTACGTTGATGCCCTTTGCATTATAAGTTTCGTTATAACGGATGCTTTTACCTGCATGATAAACATCGAAATCTTTTAAATCTTTCTGTAAAATTACATAATGTGGCGAGCCTGTATTTAATACAAAAGCATCTCCATCGTTGGTTATGTTGTCAACATCAATCATCTGTAGATCAACCCATTCGCCATTTTCTGAAATTCTGGCATAATGTGGGCCATCAACTGCCAAAAAGTTTGTTTCTTTATCTATGATTCCCAATTGTTTAGCAAAGGCAACAATGCATCGCCCACCATTACCGCACATACTTCCCAATTTACCGTCGGCATTGAAATAGTGCATTTCAAAATCATATTGATCATGTTTAGTTACGAACATTAATCCATCTGCACCAACACCAAATCTTCTATGGCAAAGTTGTTCAATTAGCTCATTATCAATTGTTTTTAACGGACTCATTGTATGGTCTATCAAAATAAAATCGTTTCCTGCACCTTGATATTTAAAGAAATTAATTTTCATGAAAGCTTCATTTTTAAATGCAATATTTGAATTGTAAAAAGCAACCAAAGTTAACGGTTTTTTGATTTAACATTTTTTAACACAAAACCAAGTGCTTTAGTTATACAAATATCGTTTATATGGTATTAAATTTGAATAAACTAACGAAAGAAATTTAAGCAGATAAAAACTGCTGGGGCATTCTGCTTAAATCAAAGACGAACACAATGCTCTCGCGACCTTTATTAAAAATAAATAATTAACACATGAAAAAAATATTAGGAATCACAGTTTTGGCTGCGTTTATAGGTGGTGCCGCAGCCATTGGGGGTTACAAACTTTTTGAGCGTAACCAATTAGGAGGTACAATTTCTGAAAAACAACAGTTGTATTTTGCCAATAATCCATTAAAAGTTTCATCGGCTGGTGAGGCAGACTTTACCCAGGCAGCAGCAGCGGTTGCGCCAGGAGTAGTACACATTAAAACAACTTATGCAGCATCAAGCAAAGCACAGGGCGGTTCATCTCCGTTTGATATGTTTGATGATTTTTTTGGCGGAGGCGGTCGCCAAGCTCAACGCCAACCTAGAGCTGCATCTGGTTCTGGTGTAATTATAAGTCAAGATGGTTATATCGTTACTAATAATCACGTAGTTGAAAATGCGGATAAGGTTGAAGTAATTTTAACAGATAGACGCAAGGTTGAAGCCAAGGTTATCGGTCGCGACCCAAACACGGATTTGGCTTTAATTAAAGTAAATGCAACAGGTTTGCCGGTTGTAAAAATGGGTAACTCAGATAATGTGCAAGTGGGCGAATGGGTTTTAGCAGTAGGTTATCCGTTAGATTTAAATACAACGGTTACAGCAGGTATTGTAAGCGCAAAAGCCCGTAGTATTGGTATTATTGGTCGCGAGCAACAGCAAGGCAATCAACTAACTGAAGAAGAGTATGAGGAGTATCGTCGTACTGGCAAAAGACCGCAACAGGCTCCAAATTCAAGTATTGAAGCATTTATTCAAACAGATGCGGCAATTAATCCTGGAAATAGTGGTGGTGCTTTGGTAAATGCAAATGGCGAATTAATTGGAATTAACTCTGCTATCGCTTCTCAAAGTGGTTACAATCAAGGTTATGGTTTTGCAATCCCAGTTAACTTAGCCAGAAAGATTGTTGATGATTTTATGAAATATGGCTCAGTAAAAAGAGGTTATATAGGTGTAAACTTTGTGCCATTAAGTGCTGATAATCCAGAAGAGATTAAAACAAGTGAAATTAATGGCTTGTATGTTAATGATGTTGTTGCAGGCGGTGGAGCAGAAGCAGCCGGATTAAAATCTGGCGATATCATCAAAAAAGTTGATGGTGCTACAATTTACGATTCACCAGATTTACAAGAGAAAGTTGGCCGTTTAAATCCTGGCGATAAAGTGAGGTTAACGGTTTTAAGAGATGGTGCTTTGAAAGATTATACAGTAACCTTAAAAGGCGAAGCCAGCGTAGGTGTAGTTGCTAAAAACAATGCAGCTAAAGGTGCTGAGATCTCTAAATTGGGTGCAACATTTGCTCCAGTTTCTCCGGCTCAAAAATCTAAATTTGGTATTGCTAACGGTGTTGTGGTTACTGGTGTTGCAGCAGGTAAAGCATTTGATAGCTACGGAATACCAAAAGGATTAATTATAACCAAGGTTAATGGCTTAAATGTAAACAGTGTTGCTGATGTACAAAAAGCATTGCCACAAACCAAAAACAACATCATCAGAATTGCTGGTGTAGACGAACAGGGAACTTATAATTTCAACTTCCCGATTCAATAATTAAAATAGTAAAGCTTAAAAAATGCTCCCAAATTTTGGGAGCATTTTTTTTGGGCCAATAATTGATAAAATGCTTAAATGGTTACCCAATAATTAAGATATTCCAATATAGTTCCAATAAAATCGTTTTAATCTTGACTTCTTAAGATAGAACTTAATTAAACATTCATTCGATAATGATTAACCAGCAAATTTTAAACTGTTTTAAAAAAAACCACTCTATTCTGTTTTACAAGTTCATCTGTTTTTCATAATCAAATTTTAGTTTCGCTATTTACCGATTGATAATCAGTGTTTACCGATACACTATAATTTAATTTTTAATAAATATTCATATTTGAATTAGCAACTAACACCAACATTATGGCATTAGCGTACATTAATCTTAGCTCGAAACAGTATTTCAATTTTATGTGTAAAAATGATTTTGAAAGAAGAATCTATCACGATACGTATAAGGAATTTCAGAAAAAATCAAAAATTTATAGCTTAAATAACAGTTTAAATACCTTTGCTGATATGGTTCAAGCAAATGAAAGGGCAAATTCGCTTCATCAAAAGCTTAATTATTCTATCATGAATACAGTTGAGGCATTGGATAACCAAATGCCTATACTTAATGATGAGGACGGAAATTCTATCTTATTTGATTTTGCCGAACTGAATATTTATGCTTCTGATTTATTAAATAAAGCTGGCCATGTAGTTTCCCTTACCTATACAAGTCCGAAATTAGTTTTGCATGAAATAGTTGAAGATACGTTGATTTTAAGTTACGATGGAGGAAACAATAATGAAACCTTTATGGTAAAAATGAATAACGATATTGTAGTAAAATATGAGCAAAAAAGAGAACTGGTTTATAGCTAGTTAATTCTCAAAACAAAATCTTACCAAATAGCCGAGAAAAATATTATTAATTTGTAGCATGCAACGCTTTAAAACTCCAACTTTCATTATTCATGCAGCAGGTTGGCTATTGTTTTTAACTTTTCCGTTGCTCTTTATTAATAACGAACAATCTGGCCAGAGTAGTTTTTTGTTGCTGGCTTCCCCATATTACTGGCTTTTTTGCCTTACCTATATGGTTATGTTTTATTTTAATGCCTTGGTTTTAGTGCCAAAGCTAATGTTTAAAAAACGGTATTTTATTTATACGGCGGTTCTTCTAGGCTTATTTAGTTTTGTATATTATTCGCAACCGTATGATAATTTATTGGGGCACAATAAAAGTGTAATCGCAGCCTTAAAGGGATTTCAAGATGGCCAGCCGAAAGGATTAAACCAATCTTTGCAGCCCGGAAAAGATACCACAATGGGCCCTAATATCGCAATGCCATTTGGACCTTTGCCCAATCAGGATCTGCGGATGCAAGATCCTAACCTAAAAAGACAGAAAGGGATTTTGGATTTACATCAATCAGAAAATATTGATGTAATCAGCCTATTTATTTTTATGATGATTATGGGCTTGAGCATTGCCACAAGTACCGTTCAGCGTTGGCAAAATGCCGAGTCTAAAGTGGTAAAAGCCGAGGCCGAAAAAGCCACAGCCGAACTTTCCTTTTTAAAAGCACAAATCAATCCTCATTTTCTGTTCAATACTCTGAACAATATTTACACGCAATCGGTAATCAATAGCGAACACACGTCAGAAAGCATTATGAAACTTTCGAACATTATGAGATATGTTACAGATGATGTTACCCAGGATTTTGTAATGCTGAAAGATGAAATTGACTGTGTTAGAGATTATATTGAATTGCAGAGATTGCGTTTGGGCGCTGATGCAGAGTTAAATTTTAATGTTCAGGGAAAACCCGATGGGAAAAAAATTGCGCCCTTAATCTTTATGACCTTTATAGAAAATGCTTTCAAATACGGGGTTACCAAAAAAGAGAAAACCATTATAAACATTAACCTGAGCATTGAAGCTAATAAAATTGATTTTTTTTGCCAGAATAAAATATACCCATACAAATCAAATTTAGAACGCAGTGGAATAGGTATCGCGAATACAAGGCAACGATTGGAACATTTATATCCTCAGCGCCACCAGCTCAATATCAGTAACGAGCAGGAAATGTTTTCGGTTAATTTGTGTGTAAATTGCTAACGCTTTAAAATTAAATTATGGCTTTAAAATGTGTAGCTATTGATGATGAGCCTTTAGCGCTCGAACTAATAAAAACTTATGTGGCTAGGTTTCCGGGATTGCAGTTGGTACAGGTTTTTGAGGATGCACTTTCCGGTGCCGAGTATTTAAAGCAAAACCCTGTAGATTTACTTTTTGTGGATGTAAACATGCCCGATATTACCGGAGTTGAACTGGTTCGCAGTTTGGTAAACAGCCCGATGATTATTTTTACAACGGCTTACAGAAATTATGCATTCGAAAGTTATGAGTTACAAGCTATAGATTATCTTTTAAAACCGATTGATTTTACGCGTTTTACCGCTGCGGTAGAAAAAGCGATAGATTTTCATAAGTATAAAAACTCGATCCAGGAAAGCACAAACGACGAAAGTATTTATGTGTATTCTGAATATAAAATGATTAAAATCTTGCTTCGTGATATTGAATATATTGAAAGCATGGGCGATTACCTTAAAATTTATTTAAGTACAAGCGATAAACCAACGCTAACCTTAATGACAATGAAAAAGGTTTTGGAGAAGCTTCCTACCGATCAGTTTGCAAGAATTCATAGAAGTTATATCGTAGCATTGAACAAGATAAAATCCATTCATAATCGGAAAGTTAAACTGGCTAATTCTGAATTGCCTGTTGGCGATGCTTATGCCGATTTTATCAATCAGCAGAAAGGAAATATTTAAATAGATATGAAACTAAAATCGAATATTGCAACAAGCGAAAATGGATTTATTTTCAATCCGGCAACGGGCGATTCCTTTACGAGCAATGGCATTGCGGCAGAAATTT